>Ga0206882_1010_pt1 | contig 39229 bp, 32 predicted proteins | sample Alteio_BWOrgCont_4_FD_152908 | JGI IMG/M metagenome (GOLD analysis project Ga0206882, IMG submission 152908) | Enriched cells from forest soil in Barre Woods Harvard Forest LTER site, Petersham, Massachusetts, United States -... | ecosystem: Environmental > Terrestrial > Soil > Temperate forest > O...
AACAATAGTGAAAAATCGAACATCCTTTGGATGCCTTAGCTTTAGCGACGACATACCGAGATCCGAAATCAAGAAATCTCGCACCTCGTATGCTGCGCCGGTATCTCCACATTTAAAAACCCTTTTGCTCTAAGCGTATGGGCAAAGTGCTGCTGCACTTCGTATTCACCATGTACTAAAAACAGCGTCTTTACTTTTTGCGGGTCCTGGCAGGCTAAAAAATGCAGCAGATCTTCGTAATCGCCATGCGCGCTCATTGATTTGATGGAGCGTACTTCGGCTTTCACTTCAAATTTTTCGCCGAAAATAAACACTTCATTATCACCCCTCATCAGGCGGCCGCCCAACGAGTTTGGTTCGCAATAACCCACCAGTAATATGGTGGTTTTATTGGTGTTGATATTGTTTTTAATATGGTGTTTTACCCGCCCGGCTTCGGCCATGCCTGATGACGAAATGATTACGCACGGCGCAGGATTGTCATTTAAAGCGATAGATTCTTCGGTAGACTGGACAAACCGCAGGTTCTTAAAATCAAACGGATCGGCATCAGTTTTTAACAAATCACTGACGGTACGGTTGTACACTTCGGGGTGCTCTTTCAATACCTGCGTGGCTTTGTCTGATAGGGGGCTGTCAACATAATAGGGCACATCGGGCAATACCCCTTTTAATTCGAGCGAATTTAGGGCATACAGTAATTCCTGGGTGCGGCCCACGCTAAATGCCGGGATAATTACCTTGCCTTTTTTTTCCAGGCAGGTATGTTTAATGATTTCCAGCAGTTCATCCGCTATGGAGCCAATTTGCTTATGTAATGAGTCGCCATAGGTCGATTCCAGCAAAATATAATCAGCCTGCGGGAAACGTTGCGGACTTTTTAACAGCATGTCGCCATAGCGGCCTACATCGCCGCTAAAGGTGATATGTATTGGTTTATCATTTTCGGTTATTGTTAAATGCACCGACGCGCTTCCTAAAATATGCCCGGCATCGGCAAAATGAAACTTAACCTGCGGGGTTATGGCATATTCCTGGTGGTATTCAACCACTTTAAATAAACGCATGGCATCGGTGGCTTCCTCCTCGGTATAAAGCGGCATTAGCAAGGGCATTCCTTTTTTAGCGCGGTGCTTATTGCTGTAGGCAATATCCTGTACCTGTATCTTGGCCGAATCCATTAACAGTATCCGTGTCAGGTCCAATGTTGCCGAGGTACAAAATATCGGCCCGTTATAGCCCTGCGCCACCAGCCGCGGAATTAAACCGCAATGGTCAATATGGGCATGGGATAGTATCATATAATCAACCTTTTTAGGGTTAAAGCCAAAATGATCGTTCATCTCCTCGGTTTGTTCGCCCATGCCCTGGAACATGCCGCAGTCTAATAAAATACTTGTGCCGTTATCTAATTGAATTAAATGTTTGCTGCCGGTAACAACGCGGGCAGCCCCGTGAAAGGTTATATTCATTGGTTATAATTTGGTTAAGGTAAATCAACGAAAATATTTTTTAATACTCAATTTTAAAATAACCTAAAAAATTAGTTGTATAATTGAAATATAATATTTAGCTTCGGTTTATCAATATCAAGTTTTTAGAAAGTCCATTTTATGAGAGCCAATTTAAAAGTTTTATTACTTGTTTTTGCTTGCGAATGGATTACAATTATTGTAAACGCGCAAAAGCTGCCTGTTACACAAAATGCCAGTATCCGCGCCCCTTCTAATATTAAAATAGACGGCCAGCTATCAGAATGGGGCGGGCTGTTGCAGGCGCTTAACCCCATTGATAAGTTAAGCTATACGATAAGCAATGATGATGAAAACTTGTATTTAACCCTGGTTGCCCCTTATAAAGAAGCCTGTAAGAAGGTATTGAGGGGCGGCCTCACGTTTACTGTAAGCCAACGGACAGACAAAAGAAGGAAAGACGACCCGTCAAACAAGGCAATTACCTTTCCTATAGCTAAAAATCAGCAGTATTTAGGCTTATTTGAAAATTTTGAAGAATATTCAGGTTATACGGACAAAACCGGTAAGGGCAAAAGGAAGCGGGACTCGCTATTTAAATTAACCAATCAAAAAGCAGCCGCGTTTTTTAAAACAGTGGAAATTAATGACAAAATTGTTCCTCTCACAAGCATTCAAGGGGTAATGGGAAGTGTCCAATTCAATAAAAATATGGATCTTGTTTACGAGCTTTCTATCCCGTTAAAATATCTTGGATTAAATATAACTTACACTGAATCATTTAGTTATAATGTTTGCTTAAATGGTGAAAGCATGGAAATGAGAGATATGGAAAGAAAAGCAAATCCCAGTATACCTGCCCCTACCCCTCCACCTGGATATATTCCACCATCCCCGGATGTTGCGCTTGCACCAACTGATTTTTGGGGAGAGTACACCTTAGCAAAGAAATAATATGAAAAAGCTAAACAAATTAATACTTACCCTTACATTTTTGATTAGCGCTATTGCTGCAACCGCACAAAAGCTGCCAAAGGTGCAAACCGAAAGCGTATATGCCCCTGCCAATATAAAAATTGATGGCAAGCCCACAGAATGGGAGGGTAAATTCCAAGCGTATAACCGTGCCACAGAAATTTATTATACTATAGCTAATAACAACGAAAATCTTTATTTAATCATACAGGCTACAGATCCCGACGTAATTAATAAAATCACAGGCGGCGGTATTACATTAAGCATCAATAAATACGGGAATAAAAAGGATAAAAACAGTGTCAGCATCACTTACCCGGTAACAGAAGAAAAACCGTCGCCGCTTTTTATACTTCAGGGCAAAACCGTGGTTCATTTATCGGCGAAAGAGGTTGAAGCTATGATAGTCCGTTATAATAAAACTCTTGAACAAAATTTTAAATGGATAAAGGTTAATGGTATTCAATCGCTGGGCGAAACGGTTTCCATATATAACCAGGATGGCATAAAAGCTGCCAGCTTGTTTGATAATAAAAAGAGTTACACCTGCGAGTTAGCCATTCCGCTTAAATATTTGGCCGGATTAATTGGTGATGGCTCAAAATTCACTTATCATATGGTGGTTAATGGCAGAAAGCTAAATACAAATTTATTCGGCGACCCTCTGCCGGGACAGCGGGTCCTTCCGATGATTGAAAAGATGCAGCAGATGGCTGAGCCAACTGATTTTTGGGGAGAATATACCTTAGCGGGGAAATAATGAGTGAATTAGTGAATGTTTTAAAATGAAGAAACTAAACATACAGGCCGTTAAAAAGATTGTGCCAGCCCTTTTATTGGGGATTATTTCTATTGCAGCAAATGCCCAAAAGCTTCCAAAAGTGCAAACTAAAAGTGTATATGCCCCTGCTAACATTAAAATTGATGGGAAGGCTACTGAATGGGATGGTAAGTATGAAGCATTCGACACTAAAAATAACATTTACTATACCATTGCCAACGATAACAATAACCTCTACCTGTTGATCCACACCGCTGAAAAGCAGACAATCAATAAAATATTTTTAGGTGGGATAACATTTACCATAATTTCTGCCCGGCATTCACCTGTGTCGGTCACTTATCCACACGCAGGCAATAACGGAACCTATCTGCATACCAAACAGGGTTTTGATGACATGAAGAAAAAAAGCCAGGTAAACGCCAAAGCGATAAATGATATTATCCGTTTGAGAAATACCGAATTTGAAAGCGGGCATAAAGTATTGGCCATAAGAGGTGTGGCAGAATTTACAGACCCCTGGATATCTATTTATAATGATACCGGGATAAAGGTAAAGGCCTTGTTTGATGATGATTTGGACTATACTTATGAAATGGCTTTGCCGCTGAAATATTTACCCGGGGGCCCGGCTAATTTGATTAAGCTAAAATACGATATACAATTGAACGGATTATATCTTGGCGATGGGCGGTGGAGGCCGCCCAGCCCAACCCAGGGTATAAATACTACAACGGGTGAAGTAATACAATTTAAGTCTGACATGAACATGTTGTACACTGAAAACCCGACCAATTTTGGCGGCGAATACACCTTAGCGAAGAAGTAATATGAAAAAGCTAAATAAACGGATACTTACCCTTATATTTTTAATTAGCGCTATTGCCGCAAACGCGCAGAAACTGCCTGCTGTACAAAAAGAAAGCGTAAGGGCACCCGCTAATATAAAAATTGATGGCCTGGCAACCGAATGGGACAGCCAATTCCATGCATATAATAAAAGCATAGAGGTTTTTTATACCATTGCCAACGACGACGATAACCTTTACCTGGCAATCCACGCCGTTAATTCGCGCATTATAGAAAAGATAATTGAAGGCGGTATTACGTTTACAGTAAACAATTCGGGTAAAAAGGAGGATAAGAACAATGTAATCGTTTTATTCCCCCTACTTCCTTTGCCAACCGGGAAAGGCGTATTAGTTTCAGCCGGAAAATCGCTTACCGGGAAAACCATGACCGATGACAGGCAGGACATCACGCAATCATTAAACGCCGCCGCCCAATCAAACCAAAAAAACCCGATGGATAAGGCTAACAAAGAACTGCTTGAAAACTTAAAAGAAATTAAAATTTCAGGAATAAACGCAGTTACTGATACCGTGCCCGGCGTTACTGAAAAGACACCTTATTTCAGGACCCTGCCGTTACGCGCCCACTACTTGAAATTTATTGATATTAATAACCACGATAACATCAAAGCGATGATCCAATTTGAAAACAATGGTTCATTAACTTATGAACTGGCAATACCCATAAAATATCTTGGACTTTCGGCGGACAGCCCTCAAAAGTTCTTTTATAATATCACAATAAATGGCAGGGGCGAAGATGGAAGGGCTGGAAACACATGGTCATTTAACCCGCCCGGTGTCGAACCAAGAATGAAAGACCAGGATATGGAAGAGCCAACAGATTTTAACGGCGAATACACCTTAGCAAAAAAATAATTACTACTTTAAAGCAAAAAATAATTTGATATATGAACTGGTGGCATTATTTATTGTTGGTAAACATTTACCTGATATTATTTTACGGGTTTTACGCCTTGTTGCTGCGTGAGGAAACTTATTTTCAGCTTAACCGGGTTTACCTGGTGTCGGCGGCATTGCTGTCGTTTTTTATACCCATCATACAATCAGATTGGGTGAAAAATTTATTTATTACCGAGCAGGTGCGCTATACCATATATGGCGGCAGCATAAATATTTATGCTTATCACCCGGTTGAAAATAACCCGCTAACTATAGGGCAGGTATTTGCCTGGTTGTATTTGGCAGGCATGGCATTTTTAACTATCCGCTTTATTTTGCAGTTGATATGGGTAAACAGGCTCATCAACGCGCCCGTGCCGTCATCCGCCGCTTATTCGTTCTTCAACAAAATAAGCCTGGGCGAAGATTTTGTTAAACAGGAAGCGGTAATGGCGCACGAGCAGGTACACGCCCGTCAATGGCATACGCTGGATATATTACTGGTAGAAGCCGTAATGATCATCAACTGGTTTAACCCGGTGGTATATTTATACCGCCTCGCTGTTAAGCATATCCACGAATTTATTGCCGACCAGCAAGCCCTAAAAGTTGGCGCCGACAAAGCCGAGTACGCCCTGCTGCTGTTAAGCCAAACTTTTAGCACGCCATCCCATCAATTAGTAAACCCTTTTTTTACACATAGTTTACTAAAACAACGCATTATCATGCTCCAAAAAAACAAGTCGCAGCGTATTATGCTGTTGAAGTATGTATTATCGGCCCCGCTGTTTGGACTGATGCTGATCTTATCGTCGGCTACTATCAATAACAGCAATGCAGTAAAGGCTATTAGTACCAGTGCCAACAAGGTATTTAATGAATCCGCGACAGCCATTACCGGCATTACCGACCACGGCAAAATACCTATTAGGTTAACAAATGAACCACCAGCTGCGACTACAGGAGAGAACAACAATTTGAATAATGATAATCCCGATAAAGCTGCCGGGGTGGATATTACCCACGACAAGGTTTATGAATCAGTAACTGTCGAACCGCAATATCCGGGCGGAATACAAGAATTTTATAATTTTCTATCAAAAAACATCAAATATCCCGCCGATGCACGGAGTAAAATGATACAGGGGAAAGTATTTGTCGGGTTCATTATTGAAAAAGATGGTTCGTTAAGTAATATAACCGCTTTAAGGGGGCCGCGAAATGGTTTAAATGAGGAAGCAGTAAGGGTTTTTAGCTTATCCTCGAGATGGATTCCCGGAACACAGGATGGAAAAACGGTTAGGGTGCATTTCACTGTGCCTGTAAATTTTACACTGAATACCGACAATGTAACAAATGTTGTCTTGCATCCGCCCGCTTTGCCCAACACGGGGGTGGGAGCAGCATCGGCAACTGGTGTTTATCAATCTGTTGATACCGAGCCCGACTATCCTGGCGGCATGCAGTCATTTTATACATTTTTAGCGCAAACCATAAAATACCCCGCTGATGCACGCAGGGATAAGATACAGGGAAAGGTATTTATACAATTTATTGTTGAAAAAGACGGTTCGCTTACCGATATCAGGGCGATAAGGGGGCCGGGGCATGGGCTGGATGAAGAAGCGGTAAGGGCGGTGGGATTATCAGTAAAATGGAAGCCGGGCACACAAAATAGCGTACCCGTGCGTGTGCAATTTACAGTACCGGTTAACTTTAATTTAGATATACCACCTGTTATAAAAAACTAAAAGAACACTAATTGAGAAAGCACACTAATTTTCACGAATTAAGGCAAATTTCACGAATTTTTGAAGCATGGATAATTGGTGCGTACCTAAAACTAATCTCATTGTAACCACAAGCGTTATCTTTCAACTCATAGTAAATCGCCAAATGGCGATCAAATTCGTGTAATTCGATTTAATTAATGTGGATTCGTGCTATTTAAATTCATGAAATTCGCCCTAATTCGTGCCAATTAGTGCTTATTAAACAAAAATTTCAAATAAAACTAACCCGATAGTTGCAAAAGCTATTTATATATTATACCTTAGATTATCTAAATAAGACAGCCGGACAGGTTGTATAATATTATAAACATCAATAAAATGAAAATTAAAGAATTAACACGAGCTGAAGAACAATTAATGCAGGTATTATGGCAATTAAAAAAGGGGTACGTAAAAGACGTAATGGTACCGCTGCCCGAGCCTAAACCCGCATACAACACGGTGTCTACCATCATCAGGATATTAGAGACCAAAGGGTTTGTCGCCCACACCGCGCATGGCAAAAGCCATGAATATTACCCTATTATCAGCAAAGAGCAATATCAAAGTTTTGCTACTGATAAGTTAATGAATGGCTATTTTGATAATTCGGTTAAACACATGTTTTCTTATTTTGTAAAAAAGGAGAAAATTGATTTAAAAGAAGCCGATGAGATCATGAAGCTGATTGAAAAGTTTAAAGACAAGTAAAAATTATGACGTGGTGGCATTATTTAATACTGGTAAATTTTTACCTGGTATTATTTTATGGGTTTTATGCTTTGCTTCTGCAGAAGGAAACATTTTTCCAGCTTAACCGCGTTTATTTGGTAAATGCCGCCATCTTATCGTTTTTGATCCCGCTTATGCACTCGGGCTGGGTTCAGGGTTTGTTTATCACCCAACGTGTACAATACACCATTTTTTATAGCAGCCCCGTATTGATCAGTCATTTTAAACCCATTGAGGATAGTCATATCAATTTGGGGCAGCTATTTGCCGGTTTATACCTGACAGGCATTGCTGTTTTAAGCTTGCGGCTAACCTGGCAGTTAATACAATTAAATAAAATAATGCGCCAGCCCAGGCCGGGGGCATCTTATTCATTTTTTAACCGCGTAAGGTTAGAAGAAGACCCCGCTAACCGCAAGATAATAATGGCGCATGAACAGGCGCATGTGCGCCAATGGCACTCGATAGATGTGCTGATCATTGAACTGGTAATGATCATTAACTGGTTTAACCCGGTTATTTATTTTTACCGCATCGCGATCAAGAATATACATGAATACATTGCCGATAAACAGGCCCTTGATACCGGCACAACCCGCACCGAATATGCCCTGTTGCTGTTAAGCAAAACATTTGGCGCACCTGCGCACGAACTGGTAAACCCTTTTTTCAGTAAAAGCTTATTAAAACGCCGCATATTGATGCTTCAAAAAGGCAATTCAAAAAAGGTAGCCTTAACCAAGTACGGTTTATCGGCGCCGTTGTTTGTGTTGATGCTGATACTCTCATCAGCAACGGTAAATAATAGCAAAACCATCAACGTCATCAATAAAAAAGCCGAGACGGTATTTTTAACGCCTGCTTCAGATGCCATACAGGGTATTACCAATGCTGAGATACCCGGCAGCCTGCCTCCGGTGAGCGAGGTTAAAAACCCCATCACCAAAAAAGCCGAGGTGCAAAAAGCCGAGCCCCTTATTGAGCCGGATATTCCGGAAGAGCAGGTATTTATTTCGGTTGAAAAAATGCCTGAATTTCCAGGCGGGATGAACGCCTTTTTCCAGTTTGTAGGCAGGAACATTCAATACCCAACCGGGATGCGCGAAAAAAACATACAGGGTAAGGCTTATATTAGCTTTGTTGTTGAAAAAGACGGTTCAGTAGGCGAGATCAAATCAATAAAAGACCCGGGTTATGGCTCGGGCGAAGAAGCGGCAATGGTTATTTCAATATCGCCAAGGTGGAAACCGGGTATTCAAAACGGCAAAGCCGTACGGGTTCAATATACAGTGCCTATAAATTTTACGCTGGCAGCCGAAACCGAAGAAGCCAAACCAAATCCATCATCCCCCGCCGATACCGGCAAAACAAGCTCGGCTGTAAAACATGCGCAGTTTACGCGCTACCTGGCCAGGGTCAATTGATTATTTAGTGACTATTTTAATGCGTTTCCATTAACCCGTATTTTTAAAAAACAAAAAAGACTAAAGTCATGCCGATTATTTCGGCATCCCACAGGACAAGTCGCCCGCATGATGTATACTTAGCAAGTGGGATGCTGAAATAAATTCAGCATCCCACTTGGTGGTTTTTTTTGATGCGTTTGCCCTGATATTAATTTGTGAACCAGTTGTTTATCTGATTTTTTTATATATTTATATCAAAAAACTAATCACTATGAACTGGAAACTTATCTTTCAACTATCAGTTTTTGGACTGATCATGGCTTTTGCCACCTTATCCCTTGTCCCCATGTCGCTGGAATGGATATTTTGGGTAGTTATCTTTATTTTTTGCGCGTATGTAATTGCAAAAGTTTGCGCGGGCAAATATTTTTTACACGGCTTTTTGGTAAGCCTGGTTAATTGTGTTTGGATAACTGCTGTTCATGGCTTTTTCTTTGACACCTATATAGCACATCACGCAGGCATGGAAATGAGTGCAGGCATGCCTGCCTACATGGTTGTGCATCCCAGGCAGATGATGCTTGTATTCGGGCCGCTTGCAGGCGCCGCTTCGGGATTAGTACTTGGCCTTTTTGCTTTTATTGCATCAAAAATTGTAAAGAAAAATCCGGCATAAATTGCCGGAAATAATAAGGTTTGGGCCTCAAATATATTATACCTTGCGAAAAGATTTGACAACTTTTAAAAAGTTGTCAAATCTAACCGATATTAACAATTTGTGTCTTATCTCAATGCGCTCTGCGGTCAAATTACCGCAAAGAGACATTTAGATTCTTCTGAAAAACACTTTTGGCTATAATTTTGTTACTTTTTTTGGTGATAAAGCCAATATCTTCTATATAAATTATTAATTTTGACCCGGTAAAAGTATTAATCAGCAATAAAAAATGAAACCCTTTATTTCAACAAAATTTTACGGAGTTATAAATTATGCAGGCGCTATCTTGTTGATGGCCTCACCCTGGCTATTTGGTTTTGAACAATATGGGGGCGCTTCCTTATTTATGCCGCTTTTAATAGGATGGTTGCAATTAATTATGGCCATATTCAGCGATAACCCGTTAGGGTTTATCAAAGTGTTCCCTATGCAGATGCATAATTGCTTAGATGTGCTCACCGGTTCGTTTTTGATGTGCCTGCCCTGGACCTATGATTTTTCATCAAAAGTTTACCTGCCGCATTTTCTTTTCGGTGCGCTGTTTTTAATTGCGGGTATTTTTGTACATAAATCACCATTCTTAACCCGCGCTACTCCGAGTTTACCTGAAGCGGGCCTTACCTCGGTAGATTCGCTTGAAGGCCGGTTAGATCATTAAACTTTTCATAAAATTATAATTTTTATACCGGCCCCAGTTTTAATTGGGGCCGGTTTTTTTTTCGCCTCACCCTGCCCTCTCCAAAGGAGGGGGTTCTGTCTGTAAGTGTAAGGCTTATAAATTATAGATCAGCCTAAACCCTTGTACCCTGTTGGTAAACCGGCCAAAGGCCAGGCCATAGTCCAGGCGTACTACGGTACGTTTCAAACCGATGTAGACTTCCTTGTAATCGGGCAAAGTACCCTGGGTGAGGTATGATCCGCCCACAATTTCCTGTAGGTCTAACTTATTGATGAGCGGTACTTGACTGAGAAAAAATCCGGTAAAATTATGTTCAACATGTGCTTCAAAATAAGTCCGGTCGGTGCTGTAGGTATAAAAATTAAGGAAGTGAAAGCTACCGAGGCTGGAGTTAAAAAAGAAACTTTCTCCGCCCATGAACTGGTTATAATCCGGGTAGTATAAATTTTTAGTATTAGGAAACGCACCCGCAGAAAGAAAATAAGACGTATAACCATATAAACCCATATTCAGCCTTTCCTGGAAAACATCAACCGATACAAAATTATAATTCACATTTGAGCCCAATACTGGCAGCCCTTCGCGGTAATTAACCCGTACCCTGGGGTAAGGATTAGGCAAAATAAATTTCCCGGCGGATGTGATCCTATATTCCTGGTCGAACGTAAAAGTTACCGAGCCGCGAAAGGTTAACGCCTTGTAGGTTGGGAACAGTGGCGTATTGGCATTAGGGTCAAGCGGGTTATTAGAGGTAAGATAAACGCTGTCTTTATTAAAAGTATTTAGCGTGGTATTGAATAATGAACTTCGCTGTGCATATTCCAACTGCCCATTCAGCAATACGCCATCTGCAATTTCGCCGTCGGTACCGCCCATTATAAATTTCGACTGGTACAATTTGATATAATTATTGCCCAGCAGCAGGGTGCTTAATGAGTTTATAAAAGGGCTGATAGTACCCGTATTATTCAGGTCTAAAAAGTCGGAGCCAACACGCCCGTAAATTGATGCCTGGTGATAAGGGTTATAGGTAAAATTGACAAATACATTGGTGTTTAACACCCGGTCTGAAAAACCATACCGCGCGTCGGGGATGATATTCAGGGTACGCTGGTTATCATATACCTGGGTATATTTTACTTTAAAGTTCAACCCATAACCCTCCACTGTATTATAAAACGCCACACTGGCGGGCGATGGGAAACTCCACGAGGAATTGTTTTTGTAATTATGCAGCACATACCCGTTAAACAGGTAAGGAATAAGGTGAAAACGGTTGGTTGTGTTCTGTAGCGAATCGGCCAGGGTTTTGTCCTTTTTATGTCGTTCGGCTAATTCGGTTAGCTCGTAAAAATGATTTTCTTCATCCGTTAATGGCATCGACCTGGTTTGCGCCCAAAACTGGTCATCCTTTTTGTAATCATCCTTATTGCTATGGAAAACTTCGCGGTATGCGCCCCGGTGAGTAGTGGTATCCGGCGTAATGCTTTGGTAAAGCTGCAAAAAATAGCCGTCGTATTTAAAGCCTAATAGTTTTCCGTAAAAATTAAAGTTCATGGATTGCGGCACCCAGTTACCATCATTCAACGGTACAAATTGCTGGCGTATGCGTACCGAATCTATAAAGTCGATATGTGCCTTTGGCGACAAACGCAGGTCGACTCCATAAAGCAACCATTCCTTATCAATAATATATAGCATACCACTAAACAAATGCTCGTTTTTATGTTTGGGCTGAACATGTATTTCATAGATAGTCTTATCCTGGTCGGTGAATTGCCCCGTTAACTGGTACTTGTAAAAATAATGTGCACCGGCAGCAATTGGCGAAAGAAAAGCATGATCGCATAAGCCGTTAAATAGCAGGTAGTCTTTATAAAGATCAATATGCAACTCGGCGGCGCTGTTAAAACCAAAAGCCTCGCCGCTGGTGGTTAGTTTCGCGGCATCAAGCTGCTCTTTAATATAATCGGTTGACCGGGTATGAAACCGGGCCACAGATTCTGAAAGGCTTATAATACCTTTCCTGTCCTGGTTTAAATTTAATTGATGGGTTATATCATTTTTAAAAAAGGTTTTTGGAGCGCCGTCCAGCCGTTGTAGCGCTTTGGTGTAAAGGTGGCCAGCATATGCCGGAATTTGTTTTCTATAGGTTTTCCGCCCCGCAATAACCAGCTTTATAATAGAATCGGCAGTATGGGTTAATGTGCCTGTGGCAACTTTTCGGTGCAACTGCAAAGTGAGATCGCCGGGCTTTTCGTCAACAATTAACGTTTTAACATAGGGCTCATAACCCGCGTTACGGAAAGTGAGCTGGTAGGTCCCCGGCTGTAATTTTAAAAGGAAATTACCATTTTCATTGGTAATACTCCCGTCGTTATGGTCTCCTATCCAAATGGAAGTAAAAGCCAGCGGCTTACCTGTTTCATCAGTAACTTTCCCGGTTATATCGGTTAGCTGGGCAAAAGTTTTGAGGCAGGAAAAAAACAATATGCCCAAAATCCAGGTAGCCCGCATATAAATGTAAGGCTACGAAGCCTTGGCCAGTGGTTTAACCACACGCATATCGCGGTATAAGGTAACCGCCCTGGTTTTCTCCACTTTATCGTGATTGACCTGTTTTTCTTTGAGCTGTTTGAACAGCTCAAAGCTAAGTGAGTCATTCATAGGCATTGTACACCGGTTTGCCGAACGCGGATGAAGATCGAGCGCTTCAGCGCCTACCTTTAAATTCAGGTGATTTATATGTGTTAACCCGGTTTTGCGGTCAGTGTCAAATATCACGAACGTGTCAATCCTGTTGCCTGCCGCATCAGTATATATCACACTATCGTTTTCTTTATATGTTCTCATAGGGTTGATCGTCTTTATACTTAAAAAGACAAATTAACACGGTTAATGTTTTGTTCAGGCTAATTTTTTGAGATACTACCATAAGAAATTACCAGGTTTTTTTAAAAAACAGCTTGTGTAATGAAAAAAGGTAGCTATATTTGCCGTCCCAACCAGGGAAAGTCCTTTGGACAAACGGAGTGGTAGTTCAGCTGGTTAGAATACGTGCCTGTCACGCACGGGGTCGCGGGTTCGAGTCCCGTCCATTCCGCCAAATAAAAAATTTAGACAAGTTGCGTCATTCGTGGCGCAACTATCTAAAGAAAGCTTAGAACCGCGCCGGGAGCGCAGAAACAAAGAAAGTTCAGTTCCCGTCCGGTCCGCAGATTACACTCTCAAAAGCTTTAAAAGCCTGCAAACATTGATTTTGCAGGCTTTTTTATTTTGCCCAATAATCAAAATTTTCAAAGTTGCATATAATTAAGTTGCGTCATTCGTGGCAGTCAAGATACAAATCAAGTACGCACGATTTTCTAAAAAAAAGACGCACGAATTAAGTGTTAACAAATTGAAAATCAACATGTTTATACGATTTACATCTTGTTTCAAAGTTTCTGCATTTCGACTTTTGTTTAACTTAAAAAAGTATAGTTATGTTGGAAAAAAGCTTTGGATTGCTCTTCTTTTTGAAACAATCTAAAAACCAGGAAAGTAATGTGAGGTATGTATACCTAAGAATCACTGTAGAAGGCATATCAAAAGAGCTTTCTACTAAACGTATTTGGGAACCAGACCGATGGAACCAATCCGCAGGAAGAGCCACAGGATCAAAAGAGGATGCCAGAATACTCAATGCATATTTGGATGTGCTGTCAAACTCTGTTTTTTTAGGCAAGAAAAAAATAATCGAGGCCAATAAACCAGTAACCGCTGAAGCACTTAAAAATGTTGTATTGGGCATTGACGATGAAAAACGAATGATTTTGGAAATTTTCAAAAAACACAATGACCAAATGGAAATTCTTGTTGGTCATGAATTTGCACCAGGAACATTACAGAGATATAAGACTTCTTGCAGTCACACCGAATCCTTTATAAAATGGAAATATAATAGTGATGACCTCGATATAAAAGAGATCAACTATGACTTTGTATCCGATTATTCATTTTGGTTAAAAAGTGTCAGAAAATGCGGGCATAACTCAACCGTTAAATATTTAGGCAATCTTAAAAAAATAATTATCCAGTGTATTAAAAAAGGATGGCTTCAGAAAGATCCTTTTGTAGGATTTAGTACGGCGAGAAAGGAAGTAGTTAGAGTTGCCCTAACAAAAGAGGAATTGGAAAGCATCGCAAAAAAATCATTTTCAGTTGATCGATTAACTTATGTCAGGGATATTTTTCTGTTTAGCTGCTATACCGGTTTGGCTTATATTGATGTGCAAAAGTTGAAACGGTCTCAGATTATAAAAGGCATTGACGGTGAACAATGGCTGATAACGAGCCGGCAAAAAACAGATTCACCAACAAGGCTCCCTCTGCTGCCAAAAGCATTAGAAATAATGGGCAAGTACAATGATCACCCAAAGTGTAAAAAAGACGGGTATGTATTGCCCGTCTTATCAAATCAGAAAATGAATGCCTACCTAAAAGAAATCGCAGATAATTGCGGAGTAGCTAAAAACCTCACTTTTCATATCGCCCGGCATACATTTGCAACTACCATAACTTTAAGCAACGGCGTACCTCTTGAAACGGTATCAAAGATGTTAGGACATAGTTCTGTAAAGCAAACTCAACACTATGCTAAAATTGTAGATTTAAAAATCAGCCAGGATATGGCAGCTTTAAAACAAAAACTATCTATTTAATTTAATTGACAATTCACTATTAAAAAGGCCGTCTCATCTTTTGGAGGCGGTCTTTCATTATTTCTTTCCCGTTTTCGCTTTAAATTTAGCTTTTAAGCCCGCACTCCCGTTATCACCGGGATAAAGGCAAGTAGGAAAAAGTTATTACTATATTTTTATTTGTTTAAGGATAAATTGTTGTAATTAATTTCCATGTCGCAATAACGCTGGCAGCAGAAGTGACGCCGCCAAAGTAGTGATAAATGCCATAAGACGTTTTCGTGGGATCAATGGTTTTTTATTATGGCATTCCCCCGGTGAAGAACCGGGGGCCGGGCTTTCTGCTCATACGCCTGCAAGGCCTTAGGCGCAGGGCCGGTATCCGCGTCAATCCCTAATGCGGCCACCACACTTTTAAAATAACAAAGCGCGGCGCACATCGGCCGGGCCCTGTTTTATTTATTACCTGTCTGGTTGCCACAAGGCAGAGCCTTGCGGTAGCCTCTTAAAAAGCCCTTGCGGCAGCGGGGGCTTTATCGTATTATAGTTTGTTTTTTACCAATAAAAAAGCGGCGGTATTTTCATACCGGCCGCTTTAGCAATTTTATTTCTTAAAATTATAAACTATTATTGATTTTTAATAGTTTATGCGTTCACCCACAATTTTGATATATTACCCTAATATTTGCTAAGTTTTTCAATTAAGGCCTTGTCTCCCTTTTTTACTCGTAAGTAATTTATTAAGTTACTAAAAAACAGATTTTTTGACTTATAAAATATATTATACACCTTACCTTTGACTGTAATGGAATAATCCATGTTGTCGCCATGATTTTTATTTATACTATCGGTAAAAAAAAACTGATTCCTATTAACAAAGTCAATAAGTAATTGATAGGTGGTAATGTTAGTTATAACAAAATCGTATTGCAGATTTAGAATTGCATCCTTTTGTTCTGCGGTAAGCGATCTAACATTGGTAAAACCTGCCAACAAGCTATTTTCATCCGGTTCGATGTTTATTTTTTTTATGCTGATAATTAATGATCTAATATGTTTTTCTTCCATACCAGTATGCTTTATTTCAATAAAGTCATTTGTATCAGAAAAGCTTTTTTGAATATTAACAGACGACAATATTAATATCAGAAGAGTAAGAAAAGTTTTCATTTTTTATGGTTAAATTATGGTTAAAAAATTTACTCGATTAGTAATGATACCTGGTAATGATTTTAATCAGTTACCAGGTATCTTTTTATCTCGTTTTTATTTAATGTACCGACATTCGAGATACAATTCCTTTAACTGTATTATAATCATTAATTATTCCTTGTTGAAATCCCGAAGGTGTCTGAGAAAAAGTTGGCGCAATGGGTGATAAATTGCCGTTATTCATTGTATATCCCCAGCTAAATGAACCCAACGAAGTGAGCATCCCTTGACTATCTATCCCAATTAACGTTGTTTCAGCCACAAAAGATGTTTGTCCATGAGGAGTATCTCCAAACCATGAAGTCGCATTCTGTAAAAGCGCCACTTTATTATTTATGGGTAACTCAGAGGCTTCAAAAAAGAATGGATAATTAGCCAACACTCCATTTTGATAGGTCCCGTCAAGGTGAGGGTTTTTAAGCCCCGGTAAGACAGTAGGGGTGCTTGAAACAGATTGAATCCATTGATATGAAGCATACTTAAACCCAGGGTTTGTAAAATAGATATCCATTGTTACACCTTGTCCGTCCGACCTATTGCCAAAGATATAATTAAATGGCCCTTGTTGATTAAGACTATTCACAAAATCATCCCAGTTATTCCAAATCCCATTAAAGCCCATATATTCTATAGGGTCAGGGTTCGTGGCATAGGCTGTTACAGCAGGAACATTTGGATTAAAATCGGCAGGCAAGGACATGTCCTGTAAATCAGCGCTAACAGGGGTATTATTAGCTACAAGCGTAACAGACGAATTTGGATCACTTGATGTCCCACTGCCAGCACCTCCTCCACCGCCACCGCCTGCTCCTCCGCCGTCATTTAAACCTGGAATCGCTCCTGAAGAATATAATGCCCAATAAGCGGCAGGATCAGAACCGTATAAACCACCGCTATTGTATTGGATAAATGCTTGTGCTTGTTGCGCTGTCCAGGTCGCTGCATCTGTCACCTTGTTTCCCAATGGGTCATTCCCCATTATCGGGTTATTGACCGCATATTGGTAACCCGTCATACTTTCCGCAGTCTCTGCGGCGGGATCAATGCCAATCCACCTACCCAGTACAGCATCGTAGTTGCGATAGAATGTCTGCATATAATTCGGTAAATCAGCAAAGTCATCCTGCCATTCGCTGCCGCCGTTATACAGGTTGTTGTTCGGCGTGGTCGGCGTAGCCACCGCGCTGCCCGAAAGCACCATGCCGAACCCGTAATAACTGTTTTCCTGCACCACCTGCGCGCCGCCGCCAGTGCCGTTAAAGCTGATGCGGGCATTGCCCTGCTGGTCGGTTATGATATATTCCGGGCTAAGGTTTCCGCCGTTGTTGACTATGCGCCCTTCCGGCATAGGAAAGTACGACAAGGTGCTGTTCACATAGACGAACCCGTCTATGTAATCGGTGGTGGTGACCGTACCGCCGGTTGAGCCCGTTGCTATCTTTCGTATCATGTTGCCGCTTGCGTCGTAAATATAGGATATTTTCCTGCCGCTCACCGCCTGGAAATTAATGCTGTCCAGTCGGTTCAGCACGTTATACGCAAGCGTCATGTACTTGTACGGGTCGCTGGTCAGGTTGCCGTTGGCGTCGTAGGCGTAATTGCCGCCAGAGGACCCGCCGCTGTATATGCCAAACCCCGCGTTGTTGCCCGTTGCATCGGTCACGCTGTACAACTGGTTGGCATTGCCTGCGGCCCGCGCTATCCGCTCATACTGCACGAGGCATCAGCCACAAGGCCGGTATCCGCTGCTATCGCTAATGTAGCCAATGCGCTTTTAAAATAACAAAGCCCGGCGCTCATTGGCCGGGCTTTATGTTTATTCATTACCTGTCCTGATTACCACAAGGCAGAGCCTTGCGGTAGCCCCTTAAAAAGCCCTTGCGGCAGCGGGAATTAGTTTTTCAAAGTTGCAAACTTCTATCAGGTGGGATGTATATAACTTATTTACTCTATAGTTGTTTTTATCTCATCAGACCAAATAATCACCTGATCCAATGATTTTCCTTCTATACTTTTTTTTACATACTCATTCACATTGGTTGCTAAATTATAACCAATACGATAAGATATTTTTTGTCCTATCAATGATTCGTTTACTTTTAAACCGAATTGAAAGACTCTATCACTGTAAGGCGGTAATTTCAAAACAACAGGCACATTTTTCACACACTCTAATGAGTCTTTATTTAAAATAATTTTTTTGCTGTCAACTCTATAAAAATCAATCCATGAACAGGACATGCTGACGTATTTTAGCGTATCCGGCGTGTTGTTTTTTAATGCAACAGATAGTTTTATAAATCGTTTTCCGTTGACGCTATAATTTTTTTCGCTTTTGATTATCAGTTCATAGTCAGCATTTGAAGAAAATGGTTTTAAAAAGACAAAGCTGGTATGCGTTATAAATAAGCTACATGCTACAATTAAATTGGCTAATTTTTTCATATTGACTAATCATGGTATTTTATTATAAGGGATAGGAATTGGGTTGAAGTAAGTTCCAGTATTGTTAGGGCTAAATATATTGAAATTATTTATTACGACACCCTGAGAAGCAGGTAAATTATTGGGCACTGCCTTATTTACGGACGGTATTCCATCGGTAATTGAAAAACCCCAGTTAAATGTTGCAATTGGCGTTATTCCGCCAAAATTATCTATTCCTACAAACGTTGTTTGGGCATTGAAAGAATAGTTTACTGAAGGTGTTTGGGGATTATCGCCAAATAGAACTGGCAATTTAAGGTATTCAGAATAACCAAGGGTTGCATCTAACTCAGTTTGATTACTAATATAATAAGGGCCTTCAAGTTGAGTACCATCAATAATAGTTCCATTTGTGTTTGAAGTTGATACTGTCTGGAGAAAATTATATCCTACAAAAGCATCTGGACTATAATACGTTTCCATTAAATTATCTGCGGGATTCCTGTCGTCCTTATCTGCATTGTATCCTATAAAAATTAAAATGCTATAAGGATTATTCGGGTCATTTGAAATTGTAGTACTAATAGTAAACGGGCCATAAGCATATGCTATACTCCTATCGTCGCCGTTAATGGCTATATTTAAGGATTTATTAACAGTAACACCAGTGCCCACAGAGCCGTCATTTCCGCCGCCACCGCCGCCACCGCCGTTTCCAAAACCCGCCGCCGCTAATAGTTCCGCCTCATCATAAGCATCTGAACTGCTATAGCTCGTTAGGTAACCCGGATTCATGGCCGACCATGACCCTCCTCCATTTGCAAGCAGGTAATTGATATTCGCTATCAAGCTTCCCTGATCTGGGATTTGGACTTTGTTTCCTTTCGGGTCATTTCCCTTGATAGGGTTGTTAGCTGCATATTGATAAGTTGTCAGGCTTTCTTTACTTTCTGCTTCAGGATCAACACCTGTCCATCTACCCAACACCGCGTCATAATTCCTATAGAAAGTTTGCATCAAATTGGGTAAATCGCTAAAGTCATTTTGTAATTCGCTGCCACCATTATATAAATTGTTATTTGGAGGAACTGGCGTAGCCACCACGCTGCCAGGCATGACCATACCGAAGCCATAATAAGAGTTTTCTTGAATAACCTTGGCTCCGTTGCCCGTACTAGTATTATTGAATGTAATCCTCGCGTTGCCCTGCTGGTCAGTAATAACATACTCAGGTACCAGGTTTCCGCCGTTATTCACTATTCTACCCTCCGGGATGGCAAAGTAAGACAAGGTGCTGTTCACATAGACAAATCCATCTATGTAATCCGTTGTTGTTACCGCACCTGCTCCATTATTGGCAATTTTTCTTATCATACTTCCATTGGCATCGTAAATATAGTTATATATTTTTCCCATAAAAAAAGCGGGTGGTATGAAAGTACCACCCGCTTTATCAAAATTATTTACACAACCTAACGAACTAATTTATATAATAAATCGGGATCTAATTTTGTGTTATCATCATTAGTGGTTAAAAGTAGAAAATACAATGAATCCCTTTTTTTTAAGAACAGCAAACTTACAGGTCGGTTCTTGCTAAAAAAAAATAGCTTTTTGTCAGATTCAGCAAATATTTCATAAATACCGCCAAGATTATATTGGACATAAGCTTTTTCCATTTTTAAGTAATAATAAGCCACACTGTCATTTTTAAGAACAGTTCGGACTGAATCCCCGTATAAAGACAAATATATTTTTGATGCCTTATCTTGCGAAATGGCTCTGTAATTTGTAAAAATGTTATTTTCATGATATGACATTTCACTGCCAGAAAAACCACCACTTATTTTCTTATGCCCCTCGACTATATCCTTCTTAAAAATCAAGCTTGAGTTGACATTGATTTTTGTCACTTCGATGCTGTAATCTTCATCATAATTTAAATACGAAATAGCGTTTCTTAGCTTGAAGGACAATGTTGATTTTGAAATCAGCTTTTTTGATTCTTGAGTCTGTGCATTAAATAAATTAAGATACTCATCAGGCACTATTTTTTCCATTGTTGTTGGATTTTTTGATGATCTATTTACCGCCTGATAAACAACAAATATTACATAAATAATTGAGATGGTTATAATTCCTATAAATAGATATTTCTTGTTTGTTTTCATGATTATCATTTAGCTATTAATGTGTGTTTATTAAAGACCCAATGGCGCCAATCTTACTACCCACGGCACCCAATAAGGTGCGGTTGTATATAGCAATGTGGCCGCCGCTGGTATCGATTTATATGGATTTATTTGTAATTGAAACCCTTGAATTTGATCATTATCAGTATGACTTCCATTAATTGTAAGACCACTTACAATTGACATACCTACATTAAGGGTGTAGTCATCGATTGTCACTGATCGGGAAGTTAAACCCATTGAATAAGAAAATTTACCGATGTCTATACTAACGTCATGATCTTTTTCTCCATTTAATATGGTTGTATTAAAATTAAATATTCCTTTAACTTTATTATCAACAACACCTTTATAGGGGGTATATTTTACGCTAAGTAGATTTCTACCTAAAAAAGTATCATAATTGCCTTGTGGTAAACCTGCTTCTGTTGTTAATGTGGTTCCAAATATTGGCACATTTCCTTGATTAGGATCCAAATTAAGCATTCCCAGCGCAAGCTGCCCCTGAAAGTCGCTTAATCCCTGCTGCACCGTATGGTCTTCAATATAGTCTGTTGTGCCGTCGCTATAAAACTCTTGTGAGGTCAAAACCTCTTGCGAGTAGGAATCAGCAGCAGACCCATTTTGCATTGCTGTAACACTACCATCCAAATTAATTTCATAATTAACACCGTTTGTTCCATTAACATTAGCATTGGGGTTAGCAGTATATATGTTTGTTGCACCACCACCGCCTCCACTCAAATCAAAAGCGATGCAAACACCACAAACCGCCGCGGGATTGTTTTGGTCAAACTCAGCAAGCGTCCCCTCTACGCCATTGGGATCATATCCACCATTATTAACATAATTAGGATTAACCTTATTACCCAACGGATCGTTAATCATTATGGGGTTATTCCCCGCATACTGATAAGTAGTCATACTTGACTTGCTTTCCGCTTCGGGGTCAACCCCAGTCCACCTGCCCAATACAGCGTCGTAGTTCCTGTAAAACGTTTGCATCAAGTTAGGCAAATCACTAAAATCATTCTGTAATTCAGAGCCGCCATTGTAGAGATTGTTGTTGGGTGGCACAGGCGTTGTAGTTACCGCACTTCCCGGCATGACCATGCCAAAACCGTAATAACTATTCTCTTGTATCACCTTTGCGCCGTTGCCCGTTCCCGTATTGTTGAAAGTTATACGGGCATTGCCTTGCTGGTCGGTAATCACATATTCGGGTACTAAATTACCACCATTGTTTACTATTCTGCCCTCCGGCATGGCAAAGTAGCTTAATGTACTGTTTACGCACACGAAGCCGTCTATGTAATCGGTCGTGGTCACGCCACCCGCGCCATTATTTGCAATTTTTCTTATCATAACGCCATCAGCGGTATAAATGTAGGAAATTTTCTTTCCTGATGTTGCAAGGAAATTTATGCTGTCCAATCTGTTCAGCACATTATAGGCAAGCGTCATGTACTTGTACGGGTCGCTTGTCAGGCTGCCGTTGGCATCATACAAGTAATTGCCTGAACTGCTGCCCATGCTGTAAATGAAAAAGCCCGGCTGTAGGCCGGGCTTGAGGGTTGGTATGATTTATTTAGCAGGTAAAATTATCTACCCTCGATTATAATTCTCCCATTAGGTTTAATCAACTTAATTATCATTGAGTTTCTTTCCTTAACGATAGAATCACCTTTTTGTATCCTATCATGATCGAAATCCCAACTTGGGTCTGCTAAATAATAGTGAGAACCTTTAATAATAATTGAAGCTTTACCCCAACTATCGTAAGAGACGCTATCAACTATTCCATTGAAATAATAGTCAAGATTCTTGATGCTACCTCTGTGATCAAAGCGAATGGCTTCAATCAACATAATTATAACAGCAGAAACAAAAAGGCTAATCACGATTATACGATAAATTTTATACGGTTTCATTTAGTTATATTTAAATTATAAATAGACAATTTTTGTTAACGCTTTATATAACCACAAGTTCAAACTAAGAAGTATTAATTGGTTACACAGAGTATTGTTCATATTTACCATCCTGTTTGGGTATTTGAAGATCCTTTAGAACCACCGAAACCGGGCCCAATACCTATTGTTCCGCCAACCCAGTTAATTCTATTTGGGTCATAAGAATACCATGCCCCATAACCTAAACCTGCTTGAACGCTAACGTCTTTCCCTGTATTCAATAAACTACTGTAGGTAGCCAGTCGTGGGTCATTGGTAAAATCACCCTCTGAAAGGTTAAGTGAAAAGCCAAATTCTAATCCATACCGATTGCTAGCTGTATTATTAAGATGAAATCCAGCATCTCGGCCCCTTGTAAGTAAAGTTAGGTTATAGCTACCTCCAAATCCTGATATAGGAACCATATTAAAACCCACACTGATGGTTATATCATCGGGTATGATAGCCCTTACTACATCACTATTCCAAATTTGGCTCCAGATACTTTCACTTTGACCAGTAAAGAACACACTGCTTGTCATCAAGCCTCCCTCTGACAACGGATCACCTGTATTCCATACTACCGCAGTCCCAACAGTCCGAACACCCGCTTGTATATAAGGTGAGTATCCCTGATCAACGGCCGATTGCCATGCTGACAGAATATCGCTTGCATAACCGTAACTATCAGAAGTTTGGGCATTTGAATGTATTGCCTGGTTTAACGCGTCTTGGGCCGCTTGTTGGGCAGCAGTAGCAGAACCGGCGCTGCCATCTCCACCGCCGCCGCCAAGATCATTCATAAGATCCTGGTAATCGTCTGATTCCCATTTGGCCTCCTGGTTCGCTAAATCAGTCAATGGATTTATTTGTTGCACCGCATCTCCAAACTTATTCCCCAATGGATCATTACTCATAATAGGGTTATCTCCTGCATACTGATACGGTGTCATACTCTCGGCTCCTTCAGCTTGTGGGTCAACCCCAATCCATCTGCCTAAAGCAGCATCATAATTCCGATAGAAAGTTTGCATCAGGTTGGGCAAATCGCTAAAATCATTTTGTAACTCTGAGCCGTCGTTGTACAAATTGTTGTTAGGCGGCACAGGTGTACTAACAGTACTACCGGGCATCACCAAACCAAACCCATAGTAAGAATTTTCCTGAATAACCTTAGCGCCATTACCCGTTCCTGTATTATTAAAGGTAATCCTCGCATTCCCCTGTTGATCAGTTATTACATATTCAGGTACTAAATTTCCACTATTGTTTACCATTCGCCCCTCCGGCATTGCAAAATAAGATAGCGCATTGTTTACGTACACGAAACCATCCATGTAATCTGTAGTGGTAACCGTGCCAGCCCCATCGTTAGCAATTTTTCTTATCATAGCGCCATCTGCGCTATAAATGTAGGAAATTTTCTTTCCTGATGTTGCAAGGAAATTTATCGAATCCAAACGGTTAAGCACGTTGTAAGCGAGCCCCATGTATTTGTACGGGTCACTTGTCAAATTGCCGTTAGCATCATAACTGTAATTTCCGCCCGATGAACCGCCCGTATAGATACCAAACCCCGTGTTGTTGCCCGTGGTATCATGTACGGTGTACAACTGATTAGCGTTATTCGTATTGTAAACATAGGCCAACTGGTCAATGGCCGTATAAGTGCCGCTGCCCTGAGTGGTGGCATTCCGTGCCAGCGCTTTTATGTTCCCGTTTTCGTCATAAGCCGATACGGTTTCATCCCAGCCATGCGTATAGCTAAAGGCGGTTGCGCCGCCGGTGCTGCGTTCGGCGTAGGCGGCTTTGGTATAACGGTCAACGGCATCATAGCTGTAAGCGAAAGCCCGCTCGTAGCTTGCCGTGCCGCTGCCATCCCTGGTCATCCACTTGACAGCGGATAGCTTGCCATTAAAATAGGCTGCATTGCTTAGGTTGGCATCCGTTTGGTTATACAATAACTGCATCCCAAATACCGCCGTTGAATCTGTTTCTGTCTCTCCGCCATCGGGGTTTAACCTGCTGTTGTTGATACTGGTAAGCTGTCCGCGTATATTAAACCTGAAATCTACCTGTTGCAAAAACGCGGGCGCAATGCTGGCCGAAAACACCGCGCCGGATACGGCCATAAAATTCGTGTCAATGGTAATGCTTGTCGTTGCGGTAACCGCCTTAACCCCGGTAGAAGAAACATTATTGGCCCCGCGCAAGGTAATATTTGCTATCCCTGAACCAACGCCCAGCCCTTTATTGGTCAATTGCCCCAAATCGTTGTAATTGTACTGTGCCACGGTAACCGGCGCGCCGCCGTTATAGCGCTGCGTTACGGCGGTAACGCGGTACACCTGGTCATACGTTGGCGTTGTCATAACGGTAGTACTGCTGCCCGTATTCTTGCTGGTAAGGCTCACCGTGCTTGCGCCCGTAAAGTCGGGGACGGTGGTACTGTAATCCGTCACCGCGTTTGCCGTGTAATTGATCAGGTTATTGCTTTGCGTTTGAACGGGATGCAAATTCCGGTCATAAAACTGCACGGTAAGCAGCCACCTGGCGGTCATCCCGCTGCCCACGGTGCTTTTGCTGGTCATGGTTGGCATACCCACAATGGGCGCGCTTGTCGCGCCGACCTCGTTTGGCAGGCTTTTGTTGCTGTAAGTATAATCCGCCGTCCCGTCATCGTTCAAATCATAATTGTCGAAATAACTGTAAGCCAGTGGCGTTATGCTGCTGGTTGGGAATATATTATTGGTATAATACTGGTAAGTCGCGCTGGTCGTCCTCGTCTCGTACCATACCGTACTATACCCGCTCAAACCCGAAACATAGCTTTGCATGGAAGCAGGGCTGGTATGCGTGGCATCCACGTAAATGCCCTGCGCTATCGCGCGACCCTTTACGTCATATTTGATATAGTTCCACTTGTTTGCTACAGACATGTTGCTGTCCTGCAACAGTACCGGCCTGTTCAACGGATCATAAATGATGCTCATGCCTCCCTTTCCGGGAACGACTTTTCTTGTTAGCTGTCCCTGCGTATTGTAATAAAAGCGGAACAGCAGCGGGGCGATAGCCGTTTGCGTAAGCGTGTAGTTTGGCGTGCCCGATGACATGATCGCCACCGCCTGCGGCGGCACGATGATGCTGATCATCCCTGCGTTATCGTAAATGTAATAAGTGTCCAGGTTGGTCATCCCGTTAACCTGCCTTTTGAGGATGGTATGGCCTGCAAGGTCAGTGTAGGTGATGGTCTTTACGCTGTCCTCATCGCGCCCTATGGTAACGGCCAAAGTATTGTAGCTGTACCCGGCGGCAACGTAGCTGCCGGTTGGATCCCACCTTATAATCGTACCAACTCCTGAGTCGGTACTGTTGTTGCTGCGGTAGGCAATGTTCTTAAAGTGCCGCGTTGCACCGTGGTTGGAGAGCGGCGCGCCTGTCGGCTGGAAGCCCGCGCCGGTCATCCCTGCTTCGAGTACTCTTTGCGTCGGGCTGGCTTCCACCACTTCCTGGCTGTAGGCGGCAGAATCTATCGCTATAAGGTACTGCGGCAGCAGGTAGAATGCAGCTTGTTCCGTAAACGGGCTTGTCCGGTAGCTGCCCGTGGTATCCGAATTGGTATACGGCAGGTATGCAGCCAACTGCTGCCCCAAAGCGTTATATGCCACCGGCTGTATCATGTCGTTCCCTGCCGGGCTGGCCTTGACCCCCACGGTCTGCAGCGGCCTGCCCAGGCCGTCGTAATATTGGATGGATGTTTGCTTTCCTGCGGTGGTCAAACTGTCCACGTGACCGCCGGTGGTAACGCCGGATACCTTTATCATGTCCTGCTGGATATAGCCCACTGGTATCGGAGTGGTGGTATCGGGAACCGCGTATATCTTACGCAGCGTGATGTTCCTGTCCTGGTCAAGCCGGTACAAAGTACGCCCCCACGAGTCATTGATATAGTAATTTGAAAGCCCGTTGGTATTGGTTGCAGCAGTACGGTAATACGTCGTATCGTTGTAGGCGTAGGTCGCCACCTCCGCCGTTTCCGGGTAAATGAGGATGTCGTCTATCCCGATCACCGCGCCGCTGGTGAGCGTCGCTGATACTTTCACTGTTGCCAGGCTTCCGCCAAGCGTTGGCATCGGCAGCTTCCACTGGAAGTACTGCCAGGCGCTGCCGGTGCTTGCGAATGTCCCGGTAGCCGTGGTGGTCGTCCCCGTTGTCGGCGACTGCGGGGCCATCGAAAAGCTGAACGACCCTCCCGCCGATGACCGTATCCATATGGAAAATATGTAGTTGGCCGCCAGTGCGCTTTTCTGGATGGTATAGGAAAAGGTGCTGTCGTTGTTCATCCCGCGCGAGTTGCCTGTATGGCTGCCGGATGGGGCGCTGCCCGTAAACCCCGGCAAGTGCTCCGTCCAGGCCGGTATCAGGTCGCTGTCGAAATCCTCGAAGGCCACGTTATAGGCAGCAGCGTTCTTCACCGCTATGGCCGGATGATAGGATATATGGTCGAGCACCGAGGCGCTGGTATCGCGGTGCGCGTTGTCGGCCGTTTGTATCACGCCCGTAAAATCATATTCGTCGTAGTTGGCTTCCAGTATGTAGCGCGAATCTTTTGTTATCGTGCTCCCGCTGATGGTGACGGGCGTAAAACTTCCGCCCCCGTCCGGCTGCACGAACTTCAGTTGCTGCGATGGCATGTACAGCGTATCGCCCACGCCGGGAAAGCCCTTGAACAGGGTCAATGATGCCCCGATGACCGACGGACTCCCGCCCCTGGTCACGGTGGTATATGTTTCCGTAGGCGTATTGATGTTTAACTGTTGTAGCCGGTAAATGGCATTGATGTTTGGATTGGCGTTGGTGGATAGCCCTGTGTAATCTTTCGTGTATTTATAATAAGTAGTCGTCAGGCTATGGTCGCTGTTGGCGGTTTGCCTGCTGGCCAGCTTGTGATAGGTCGCGCCGTAGCTGTACACGGTGGTGTCGTTCTGTGCCTGCGCCAGGCTTTGGGTGTCATAGATCTTGGTGATGACGGAATCGACTAATTCACTTGTGCCGTAATAAATGGGGTACTTGGCGTAGGACAGCATCGCCAGATGATGGTCGTTGATCTCGTTGCGGTCCCACTTAAAGGCCACCAGGCTGTCGGGCGCGCCGGTGCGGGTGTAGACGTAGGTCGTTTGGCTGGTCACCTGCGGCGTACCCGCCTCGTTGTAGGTGGTTACCTGCTTCAACAGGCCCCTTTCAAACTCGTAGTTGGGGTTGGGCGCAAACGGGTAGTTGTACACCGTGTTGATGGGCGGCCCCTGGTTAACGCATACAAAATGCGCCGTATAGTTGACGGTGGGCCGCCATTCGGTGGCGGTGCAGCCGGTGCAGGCGGGCGTGGCCGAGTTGTCCCAGTTCATGGCCGGCAGCAGGTACTGGTACCGGGTGCTGCCCGCGCCGCTCTGGCTAACCGTAACATACTCGTACATGATGGTATGGTCTTCCGTGGAAAGGTCGAGGCTGCTGCGCATGGTACTCTCGTTCCAGCCCGTGGTGCCCGTGTCCGTTCCCATATAGGGGATGGCAAAGCCAAACTGCGGCAGCGTCACCGGCTTGCCGCTGGAATACCCCGTGTTGGGGTTGATGTAGCTGTAGCTGCGCACCATCGAAACGCCCGCCACGTTGTCGCTGTCCTTTATCGACTGCACCCGTATGCCCCCGCCCTGGTTGACGATATTGGTGCCTGCGGGCGCCTCGAAGTAGTCGTTGCTCTCGTAGGTGAGCGCGGTAAGGCCGCCCTGGGCGTACTTGATGGTGTCCAGCGTCCCCACCATCACGTCGCTGACATCGGCCGTGGCCGCCAGCCCGTTCAGGTAATAGGTGTATTCCGAGCCGATAGTCCCCGAAGGAACGATCTCGTACATGGCCAGGTTTGGGTAAGTGGGGTTGACGTACAGCGCCGGGTTGGGGTTGACGGTGGTGTTGGACGTATAATAGCCCCAGTAGTCCTGGTGCTGGTACGAGGCGGAGTCGGAAAGGTTGGTGGTCAGCAAAGCGGTCACCCCGTTGTACTTGAACTGGTAGTTTACCGGGCTGCTGGTGGCGCTGGTATCGGTGTACTGCCGCAAAAAATAGCGGTTATAAGGCGGGGTCGCCCCGCCGTTGTAGGCCACCCTGTCGTAGCGGAAGTGCAGGTTCTTCCCCCTGCCCGTGATGCCGGTGACCACGCTTTGCCCCGTGCCGTCGTAGCCGTTCACCGCCCAGGTAAAGGCAAGGGTGTTGTTGCGCATGTCGTCATCCGTGGTGACGATGGAGTCCAGCCCTACCGGCGCGCCGGTGGTCTGCGTGGCGTACTGGTCATACTCGAGGTTGCCTCCTCCCGAGAAATTCTGGTACAGCGACAGCAGGTCCTCGCTGAACGAGCTTGACAGGGGAGGTATGCTGTAATACAGCGACACCCCGTTGCCGTTGGCATCCGTCATGCTGGTGAGGTAAAAGGTGTCGTAATAGGCCTGGCCAAAAAAAGTAATGAACTGGTACTGGTTATAGGTATTCTGGAACCAGGTGCCCGACAGGCCGGGGGCATGGGGTACGGTCGTCCGGGTTGATATTGATATCGCCGTAAAGACGTAGGTTATGCCCTTGTCATTGGTGATGGTGAAGCCATCCATAAGCCCGGTAATAAGGGAGATATGCGACTGTACCTTAAGATCCATATACGGTATGGTGCGGAACGTGCCGGCGGTATTGTCGTACACCAGCTTGCACGACAGCCCCGGCGCGTTCACGGTAAAGATGTCCGGCTCGGTATCGTACTGGTACGAGAAGTTGTCGTTTACATAGGCGCTGTCCAGCGCCTGGCCGGTGCAGTCCGTATTGCTGGCATTGTTTATGGTGAAGTTGCGGATGGTGGTGTCCATGCGGTTGTTCATCCAGCCGTAGAGGCCGTCGGCGTTGGCATCGTCGGGCAGGCCCCGGACTTCGCGGGTGATCTGCCCGCCCGCCTGTAGCTGCCAGCCCATGCCCGCGCTGCCCTCCACGTCCTTCGGCTTTATGCCGGTAGCGCTGTAGGTGAGGGTGATGGGCAGCGTCACCTGCCCGCGCGTAAGCGTGTACACGGGTATTACCACGTTTGCCGTGCCGGTAAGCGTGTTCACGCTTACCTCCTTTCTCTGGGCAGCCGCGCCGCCCGCAACCAGCAGGCCCGCCAGGCTTGCCAGAATCAAGTTTTTAATGTTCATTGTGATACGGATTTAGGTTATTGTATCTTCTTTTTTGTTGATTGTGATTTTGCTTTCGCCGGTGTCTTCGCCTGCAAAACGGCATCCAGCTTTGCGGACAGCGCTTTTATCTCCTTGTCCTTTTCTATGATATAAAGGGTAAGTTCCTCCACCTTTTGCAATAACTTAGTCTGGTTTTCGCCCAGGCTCAGGCCATCCGCGTGCATTTCCCTTGCCGATGGAATTTCGGGCAGGTGGTGGTTTTTGTCAATGTATTTTTTCAGGTTTGAAAGCGAGTTTAGCTTGTATGATGGCTTGAAGACAAAATCGGCCCCGGTGGCGTTGACCACGACCTCATTGACGCGGGCATTGCCGGCAACATCCACCATATAGCCAGAGTTTGTTTGGGATGTTTTGCCGACGAGTAGGTTGCCGTTCGCCAGTATTCTCATTCTCTCGGTAAGAAACGTGCTGTTGTTATAAACCGAAAAGGCGAGATCTGAGTTGGCCTGGGTGCTTTCGGCAATCGCGCCTATCATGCCTACAGGGGAATAAGTTCCGGCAGTATGAAAAGTCAAGTCTACTTCGTTTCCGGTCGCCGCCGATGCGTTGTTAACGAGAGAAAGCGCATTTACCGCACCGCCGCTGTTGCCCCCACCAACCATTGCTATTGAAGAACCTGATGTGGTGCCTCCGCCCACCTGTAATTTAGCAAGCGGCGAGGTGGTGCCGATGCCGACGTTGCCTGACGCGTCTATCCTGAACCGTTCCGTCAGGCCGCCAGTGGTTATGCGAAGCGTCGAGGTTGCATCGTTCAGCACCATCGCAAGGCCCGATGGAGTACTGCTATAAAGGAAGCCCGAGTTGGCACCTATTATTGCCGCTGCGCTGTATATCGACGAACTGGTGCCCAAGTTGGTGACATTTCCGGCATCATTCTCCGTCTCAACGGTTGCCGTAGAGGCCGTATTGGCCGTCGTGTTTTGTACAAGCGCTTTCAGGTCGCCCGATATGGCCTCCTGAACGTGCAGTATCTGGGCCGGGCTTATGGTGCCGATGCCTACGCTGCCGCCATTGTAGTAAATGGGACCGGTCGGGCCCCCGGTCCATTGTGCGTAAGAAAAGCTAATCGCAAAAATTATCGCAATTAGCGACAAGAGTATCTTTTTCATGGCTTTTGTTTTATTAGGTTTGAAACTTGCTTTTTTAATTCGTCTATTTCTTTTTGTTGGAATATTAGCTGTTCTTTCTGCGAATTAAGTTGGGTGGCCTGCGCCTGATTTGTTGCATTTTGATCGGTTATTTCTTTGTCTTTTTCAATCAAATACAGCGTCAGTTCCTCAACTTTCTTCGTCAGCGTCCTGTCCATGTCGCCCAGCTTTAATCCGTTTTTCATTACTTCGGCTTCCGATGGTACGTCGGGCAGATGGTGGTTCTGGTCGATGTAGGCTTTCACTTCTGTGAGTGTAAGCAAATGGTATTTGGGCTTGAATACCCGATCCTCAAAACCGGTCAGGTTCACGAGTATTTCCTGCGCGTGGATGTTTCCGTTGACGGATAATAATTGATCAGGAGCGGTGGTGCCGATGCCGACGTTGCCTGCACTCGTGATAGTCATGCGCTGATTCCCTGTTGTTAAGCCACCGGTGCCAAACGCAATTGCGCCTGATGCGTTGTACGCGTCGATGACCACACCTCCCGCGCCGCCAGCGGCAAACCCCGCACCGTCGGAAGTAAAAATACCGTTCGTGAACGTGGATCCGGTCATACTGAACTGCGCCTCCGTGCCTAAATCATTATAGAGGGAGAGATTTGCATAACTCCCTGCCGCAGAGTTTGTTGCTGACAAGCCGGAAGTATTGCCTGCGCCGCTTGAAAGAAGCGACAACTGATTGCCCGGACTCGTCGTGCCGATGCCGACGTTGCCGCCGTATTTTACATTCAAACCTGTCCCAACTGCATCACCCGCAACGCGAAGAAAAGCATACTGTGAAGAACCTCCGCTGTTGTAACCTAAAGCTAAACTATTTCCTGACGCTGGCGCACTCCCCAACAAGATATAATCCTCGTTTGTTGAGTTCGTGTTAAAAAATCTTGCCACATTCGCCCCACCTGTCCCAAGTGCCTTGCTCACATCCAATGTCGCCCCCGGTGTTGTCGTCCCTATCCCGACATTGCCTGAATTGGTGTTGTAAATATCACTGCCGCTGGTTGCCCATGGAGTTTGCGCGTAAGAAAGGCTGAATGCAGAAACAATTGCGATAAGGGATAAATAGATCTTTTTCATGATAAGGCTATTTTTTGTTTAAGGCTTTTGTGATGGTGTTTATCTGTTGCTTGAGTTGATTGATTTCCTGTTGTTGGGAATCGAGTCGGTTTGCCTGTTCCCTATTTATTGTCTGCTGCTCGTTTAATTGCTTATCCTTTTCTATCAGGTACAGGGTCAGTTCCTCCACCTTTTTCGTCAGCGTCCTGTCCATGTCGCCCAGCTTGAGGCCGTTCTTCATTACTTCACCTTCTGACGGCACACCCGGCAGGTGGTGGTTCTGGTCGATGTAGGCTTTCACTTCGGTAAGTGTTGGCAGATGGTAGGTCTTTTTGAAAACACGATCCTCGAAGCCGGTGAGGTTCACCAGCACTTCTTCCGCATGGATGTTTCCCGCGACACTAAGCAGTTGGTCGGGGGTTGTGGTGCCGATGCCGACGTTGCCGCCACCGGTAAGTGTTAGGATAGTATTTTCTGTGTTAGTACCTGCATCCCACGAACGCATCTGATATAAAGCGTTGTTTTTATAAAGTGAATTATTTGGAGAAGCATACCACCTAAATTGGCCAGGGTAGCTTACATCAGGAATCCCATAATAACTATTTGCTAAAACTTCCTGAAAAGTATTGGTACCATCTGCCAATGTGCCCGTAGACAAGCTTCCTGAAAAATTACCTGTTCCGTTAACGTCAAGGGTTGTTGCAGGAGTTGTGGTGCCAATGCCGACGCTCCCGTCTATAACTAATCCATAGTTTTGAAAACGCGCATACGCGCTACTACTCGTATATGGCAAAAAAAGCAAGGAATTTCCATCTCCGCTTAATATATTTAAGTCATAGCCAAGTGCTTGCACCTCTTTATAATATGTGAATACGGTATTAAAGATTACGCCGTTTAGACTTGATGATCCGCTTGTGTTTATCCCGCCGCTAACGTCTAAAGTATTGGCGGGGCTGGACGTGCCAATGCCGACGTTGCCTGAATTGTAGTAAATAGGGCCGGTTGGGCCGCCTGTCCAGTATTGGGCGTGTGAGAGGTTGATTGCAAACACTATTGCAATAAGGGATAAGATGATCTTTTTCATTTTTTAGGTTTTGTTAGGGTTGAAACTTCTTTTTTTAGCTCGTCTATTTCCTGTTGCTGCGTTTTTAACTGCTTGTCCTTTTCGATTAGATACAGCGTCAACTCCTCCACCTTCTTCGTGAGCATTCTGTCCATGTCGCTGTATATTCTGAAGATGTTGACCACCCTGTTCCGGGCCAAATTGACCACTGGGTTAGCTGACTTTTGGGTTGCAGCAAATGCTATAAAAGCGTGTACAAAAATAGTTATTTATAAAGTAATTTCATCAGTGCGTGTTTTCCAGCTCTGCGCCACGTTTTCTTCTCATGGATTCTCCCTTTAGCTCGATACGGTGCGCATCATGAACGATCCGGTCCAGGATAGCATCAGCAATCGTTTTTTCACCGATCACTTCAAACCATTTATTGACCGGCAACTGTGAGGTAATGATCAGCGAGGTCTTTCCGTGCCGGTCCTCTATGATCTCCATCAGGGCCGCCCTGCTTTGCGCATCAAATGGCTGGATACCGAAGTCGTCCATGATCAGCAGTTGCTGCCGTTCGAGTTTAGCGATCTCCTTGATATAGGAGCCGTCAGCTTTGGCCATCTTCAGCTTGGCAAACAGCTTGGGTGTGCTGGTATATAATACCCGGTAACCCAATATGCAGGCCTGGTGGCCTATGGCAGAGGCTACATAGCTTTTACCGATTCCGGTGCTGCCCGTGATCAGCACGTTCTCGAAGCGGTCGATAAAGGTACAGTCCGCCAGGCGCATGATCTGGTTGCGGTCGATACTCCGGTCGGCATGGTAATGAACGTCCTCTATAGCGGCTTTATAGCGGAACCTGGCATAAAGGATCGTTCGTTCGATACGCCTGTTCTGGCGGTCATCCCATTCGGCTTCTACCAGGTGGGCCAGCAGTTCGTCCGCTGTGTAATCATTTGTTTTACCGGTTTCCATGCTGCTCTTGAAAGCATGGAACATGCCGAAGAACTTCATCTTCCGCAGTTTGTCTAAGGTGCTTGTGTTCATGTTGTTATTGGTTTTTTGTTAAGTATTATCCTTTATTTGTAATTGCCCCTGATGTTCTTGTGCTCGGGCATGGGCAGCTCATCGGCGAATAAGCTTTCCTCGTAGTTGTCCATCTTATTTTCCAGTATGGTTTGTATTGTTTTATAGTTATAAATGCCGTAACTCAATGCCCGCTGGCAGGCCACGGTTAACCGTTCATTCCCTGCTTTCTTGGCAAAGCCGAGTACCCCCAGGCAGGATTTATAAGCCTGCTCCGGGTGTTGCTTGCGTTCCAGTATCTGGAGAATATACAGCCTTACATCCTCGTGAATAGAGGCTGCCCAGTCCAGGAACATATCCGGTGTCCAGTCGCTTTTAAAGCGGTGGGTACTGGCCATGTGCTCTTTATCAGTGGTATAGCCATAAGGGTTTTTATTGCGCTTATGCAGGGCAATACGCTCATAATTGTAATAGACCTCTACGGTAGTGCGGGAATATAACAGCTTGACCCGTTTGCCGATAAAGCGGTAGGGCACACTGTAATAGTGCTTATCCGGCCCGAGGTTAACGTGGCCGTTCTTGATCACCCTGGCCTGGAACTGCTTTTTGAACTGGTAGCGCAGGACAGGCAGCGGTGCAAGGGTCCCGCGCTCGATCTCGTCAAACTGTAGCCTGCGGCTGTAGTTACGGCCTTTAAGCAACTGGGTATTATGGACTTCGAGGGCCTGCCAGATCGCTGTATTGAGTTCTGTTAAAGAATGATAGACCTGTTTGTTTAAAGGGGCGTAGATCTTGGTATAAATGATCTTTACGGCACCTTCCACCAATGCCTTGTCACGCGGGCGGTACGCCCGCGCTGGTAGTATGGTGGTTCCGTAATGGTCGGCAAAGTCCTCAAACGTTTCGTTCAGGGTGGGCTCATAGCGGCTGCTTTTGGTTACGGCTGCCTTCAGGTTATCCGGTACAATGGCGGCAGGAACCCCGCCGATAAAGTGCAGGGTATTCTCACAGGCCGCTATAAAGTCTTCCTTTTGCTGGCTCATAACGGCTTCCACATAGGTTAGCTGGCTGGCGCCCAATATGGCTACAAAGACCTCTATTGGTGTGATCTCCCCGGTAGCCTTATCGGTAATGCTCATCTTTTCACCGGCAAAGTCTACGTATAGCTTGTCACCGGCCTTATGGTCCATGTGCATGGTCGGATTGACCCTGGCTTTCCACTGGTTATAATAAAAGCAAAACTGGCTGTACAGGTAGCCGTCAGGGAACTCTTTATAGTAGGCTTCCCATAATAGCTGCCGGTTCATGCCGGTCTTTTTAAGCTCTTTATCGACGTGGGGAAAGCAGCGCAGCATGGACTGCATACGCGCGTTTGGCGGGTGTTCTTTGCTCTTTCCGAACAAATCTTCGAGCTCCTGGTCGTTCAGCGCGTTTACCTCGTCAAAGGTGAAGCCGGTGGCTTTAAACGCTGCTACGTACTTTTTTACGGTGTTTCTTGATGCGTCGGCCTGGGCAGCTATGGTCATTAAGGGCCGCTGCTGGCTGTACATCTTTAGTATCTTTCTGATCTTACTCATGCTGATTGTTAAATTGGCCATTGCTTTAGAAGGTGTATTTGCCCTCAAAAGATGGTTGCTTTTACAGCATTTGCTACGGCTTTGGGGTGGTCAGTTTCCCCCGGAATCAGGTGGTCAGTTTCGCCCGGAATGGGTGGTCAGCTTGCGCCGGAATGGTGTGGTCACGTTCAACAGAATCTCCACATTCATTACATAAACGACCACTATCGTATGAATACTTTAAGTCCTTTTTATAATTCTTGCCATCAAACATGCAATCCCTTGTGTCTGGATGAGATTTAATTTGAGGATTTAAAAAGCTTAATGCATATCTCACCAGATAATATCTGCAAAATCTGATTTTGTCATAAACAAATTGATGGAATGAATCAGTTGTGAAAACGGCTAAACCTTCTTCTGCCCAGTGTGAGCCGAATAGACGCGATGGTTTGGTTTGCGATGACAATTGGGCATTAACTACCAATATAATATATGGGCGGCTTCCTCCTGCCTCTGCTTTGTAGTCTTCCAACCATTTTTTAACATCACCAGTATGATATATCGGCAGGGAATAGACATATGCTTTTTCCAATAACCGCTGAGGAGCCATGTCAAAAGTAAACTCTGCCTGTATTTTATTTAATGAAGCAAAAGCTCGTTTAAGAAAACTAACATTATCCGGATCGGTGGTGACAATTTCAATTGGAAAAGGCATGTTTGTAGCTTTAGGGAAATACAATTAGAAAAGGATCCTCGTCATATCTTGTAATGCCTCGCTCAACAACTCTCACCCCATACTTATAGTCCCCAGGTTTGTCAGCAGAATTTTCCGCAAGTATCATGCTTTCTTGTTCGTTTATACGGTGCCTGAATAACAGCCCTGTATTGAAGTCAAATGGTGACTTTCTATCGAAATATAATTCTACTGTGGCGCCATTAAAAGGCATTTCGGAATAATTAAATTCTTCTTTTTTTCTGTTTAACTTAAAAGATACAATTGTCCCTGCCTGAACAATTGTACGTTGAGGAATAACTAAACCGGAATAGGAAAGATCAATTAATATAGTAGTGTGGATTCCCGCCATAAGAATGCTATCAATTAAATATTATCTCATAAAGAATAGGTATTTTTTTCAAAAATCAAAATAATTGCGCAAGATACCGCTATCTGAAGTCATCAAGATCATTTTTGCTGTCACAAATGCCTCGCCTGTCAGTTAGCAAGTTTTCTTAGTCTTAAAACCCGTTATAAGGTATTGCTCTAATGTCTTTCCAGTAATTATAACTCAACCACGCACAATATTTAAGGAAATTTATACTAAATATTTTTGAAAGAGCAACAGGGTATTTTTACGGTATTAAAAAGGGTGTTTTTACGGTAAATTATTATTTTTTATATACATAGATTTACCAAAGTTAATTGCCTGCGCGGCAGTTCAGCAATGGCAATTAAACATGCCAAGAAAACAACCGGAATATGTAACAAAGAAACCTAAGACACCGTAAAACAAACCTAACCAACCATTACAATTAAAATGAAAAAGATTCTCCTATCCTTTATTGCGATAGCTTTTGCAATAAATTTTTCTTATGCCCAGTGGACAACAAGCGGCACCGTAAAATAAAAGATAATTTGATTGAAATTCTAAATGGAACGGACGAAGTATGGAAACGAGGGGTTTTAGTTTCATTGATTATGAAATCAAGGAAAAAAATCGATCCAAAATTATTAACTCTGATTGAACGAATTGCAAACTATCCGACAGAAGCAGAAAAAGATGATTTAGTGGACATAGCAGCCAGGGATGTAATCATGAACCATAAATTATAAATAATGAGTAGCTTATCAAATGTGTTAGTGGTAATATATTATACACATAGTAAAACCTTAAATTATGGATGTAAAACAGAAACTGAATGAACTTATTCCTCCTAATGTAAAAGGGTAGTACAATTAGATTATGAAAAACTACTTACCTACAAACAAATTCGACACAAACGCTATTTCGCACCTAAAGGCAATGTCATTCGAGGCAGTAAAATCCGATGTCCCGGAATTACTAACATGGTTTCAAGATGTAAACTGGCCAGTTACTAAAGGAATAGCTGAATTTTTAATTCCTCATTTAAATGAGGTCACGAACGACTTAATTGAGATTTTGAATAGTGACGATGACCCTTGGAAATGGGGTATTCTTGTTGTATTGATAGAAAACACTCAAAAAAAAATAGCTCCTGAATTATTGTCGGTTATCAAAAGTATTGTTATCAACCCAACAGAAAGCGAAAAAGACAACGATGTGGATATAGCCTCGAAAAGAATTGTTGAACTCAATAATAGTAATAACCTGTAATATTTTCAAATTTGTTGAGGGCCTGCAACGGCACGATTCAAACAATTTAAAATGCTAAATAAGTTAAAATATTGCTGGTTTGCACAGTATAAAATAAAGAATTTTCGTAGTTTTGTAATGATAAAGAATTGCAGTTTTTTGACATTAGATGTAGTCAAAAAAAGCAGGCAAAACTTTTGAAAATGTAATAAGAGCATAGTTTATATTGACGAAATGGGCAGTAGTTGCGTCATTCGTGGCACTGCAAATAGAATTTTACTAACAAGCTTATTTTGAGCGCATTAGTTGTAGAGTTCAAATCCCGTCCATTCCGCAAAAGCCTCACAATTGTGAGGCTTTTTTGATTTATGCCATTTTACGTTTATATCATAAAGAGCCAGGTTGACAAAAGCTATTATAAAGGGTTTTCAGAGAACCCGCCTAAGAGACTTTTGCAACATAATGCGGGTGAATGCGTTTACACGTCCAGAAAGATGCCGTGGGCACTTGTATACATTGAAGGGTTGCCTACAAAAAGAGAAGCATTGATACGGGAAAAGTCGTTAAAAAAATATGCACATCTGCAAATTGAAAGGCTAATTTTAACAGATAAAAATATTTTAAAGAATTTTGGTAGTTCAGATGGTTAGCATACATGCCTGTCATCCCCACTATGTGGGGACGGGTTCGAGTCCCGTCCATTCCGCAAAAGCCTCACAATTGTGAGGCTTTTTTGATTTATGCCATTTTACGTTTATATCATAAAGAGCCAGGTTGACAAAAGCTATTATAAAGGGTTTTCAGAGAACCCGCCTAAGAGACTTTTGCAACATAATGCGGGTGAATGCGTTTACACGTCCAGAAAGATGCCGTGGGCACTTGTATACATTGAAGGGTTGCCTACAAAAAGAGAAGCATTGATACGGGAAAAGTCGTTAAAAAAATATGCACATCTGCAAATTGAAAGGCTAATTTTAACAGATAAAAATATTTTAAAGAATTTTGGTAGTTCAGATGGTTAGCATACATGCCTGTCATCCC
>Ga0206882_1023_pt2 | contig 38011 bp, 27 predicted proteins | sample Alteio_BWOrgCont_4_FD_152908 | JGI IMG/M metagenome (GOLD analysis project Ga0206882, IMG submission 152908) | Enriched cells from forest soil in Barre Woods Harvard Forest LTER site, Petersham, Massachusetts, United States -... | ecosystem: Environmental > Terrestrial > Soil > Temperate forest > O...
GCCAATTTATTTACATCGCGCCTATCGACCATGATGTTCATAGCAGTTTTTCTCAGCTGTTTCTTTTGCTTTACGGGCATGTCGGCGGCTTTCTACTTGGACTGGCCTGGAGGCGCCACAATTGCCTTATTGGCCGGGATGGCTTATGTGGGCTCACTCTTGTACCCCTCATCTTCCTTTAAGCGGTTATAAGGAGATTTATGATTACGTCCGCTCTTCAATGGCTGGTTATCTTGAGCTTTATTTTTGGAAGCTTCTCATGTGGATGGTGTGAGCCTCAAAACGAAAGCAAGGCTGATGAAGAGCGGCCTCTGGTGGTGTTGATTTGTTCTTATAACAACAAAAGGTGGTATAAACACAATTTATGTTCCGTCTTTTCACAAGAGTATAGCCGCTATCGGGTGATATATATCGACGATTATTCTGAAGATGGCACAGCTGATGCAGTAGAAGAACTCGTGCGAAAAGAAGGACAAGGGCATCGGGTTACCCTCATTCGCAATTCCTGTCATTTAGGTGCTTTAATGAATCAGTATTTGGCCATTCAGGAGTGTCAAGACAAGGAAATTATTGTGACTTTGGATGGCGATGATTGGTTTTATCACGATCGTGTTCTTTCAAGGATTAATGCAGCTTATGCGTCAGGGGAGGTGTGGTATACTCATGGAAGTTTTATACACCATCCGGGGGGAGAAGGAGGGTGGTCGGTACCTATTCCTGAGGGGATTATTAAGCGCAATGCCTTTAGGGAATACCGCTGTCCTTCTCATGTGCGTACTTTTTATGCCTGGTTATTTAAAAAAATCCGGCCTGAGGATTTCTTATATCAAGGCCAATTTTTTGAAATGACGTGCGATCAGGCGATCATGTTTCCGATTGCGGAAATGGCAGGGGAGCGGCATGCTTTTATCTCAGACATTATTCACGTGTACAACGTCGCCAACAGTATAAACGATAATAAAGTCAATGCAAAGCTGCAAATGGATCTGGAAGCCTATATTCGCAATATGCCGCGTTACCTTCGGCTTGAGACAGCGGGGGGTGATTAAGGACCTGTAGAGATAGAATTTATGGTTTAAAAGTTTAACTTATCGACGGAGGATTTGTGACTGTTTATAAAATGCCATCGGATACTGCTAAAAAGCGGGAAGCTGCTATGCGCCGCAAATTAATCAAGCGGAAATCTATCGAGAATATGTTTGATGACGAGGATGAGGATGAGGTTGAGTCTTGCTGGGAAGATCAAGAGCCGGAAATCAGGCTTGCTGATCCTGAAATATCTTTTCGAACGAGAATAGTCATTTCAGTGCTTTCCCTTCCAATTTTTTTATGTGCCGGGGTGCTGGCAGTTTTTTGTGTGCTGAGCACATTGCTTTCTTTTTTGGCATTGCGGCAGAACATATTTTTGAATAGACTTTCTGTCAATTTATTTGCAAGGTTTGGAACAGTGTTTTTTATAGCGTTGGGTGCTTTTAGCATGCTATTGAATCCGGCAATGGGAATTGGAATACTTGTTTTACTCTTAGCGGCTAAAGGAGACAGTTTGGAAAAGAGTATGATTTCCCGGTTTATAAAACAGTAGTCTAGGAACCGATTTGGAGTGCGGTGACTTGTCACCGCTTTGCGTCTTCGATGCCGACTTGTCGGCATCGTGAGGTGAGGCTCGTCGGGCGTTTGCAGAGGCTGTAGATTCTCCCGAAAGTGTGTATTCTCAAAAGTGCCACACCACAGACTAGTGCATTATCGAACATAAATTTGTGGGTAAAATCCCGATCTTGAGTCGCCCTACGGGCTCTGCCTCTTCTTATGCCCTCCCACAGCTCCTTGCGTCGCTGTGGGCTGTTTAAGGAGACGCCCTAGAACGGGCTTAGGGCTGTGCAAAACAATCGAGGAGTATAGTTTAATATTGAATCGAGTCAAATCTGGACTGTGGGCAGCCCTAAGCCCGTCTAGGGCGTCTGTTAAATAGCCCACTGCGACGCAAGGAGCTGTGGGAGGGCATAAGAAGAGGCCGAGCCCGTAGGGCGACTCAAGATCGGGATTTTACCCACAAATTTATGTTTGACGATGTACTGGCACTGTCAAGGTTAAATTGACAGTTAAAACTTAAACTCGGTAAAGGCCAGAGAATACTTGATCTTCTATCATTTTTGCTCTTTTTTCTCTCCCTCTGTAGCCCATAGCTGCGGCTGTCTTCGCTTCGCTCGCTGCCTTGCGATGGGCTACAAAAGGAGAGAAAATGAGCAAAAATGAAATTCTTGTGATCGTTCAACCCTGGGACTTTGGCGGCGTTTAACTATCAATTTAATCTTGACGGCGTACTAGTAGGAGGAAGTGAAGGGCTGTTTGAACTCTGCTTTAATCTGAGCAATGCGGCCTTTAATTTGTGCCGGATTGCCCGCATCATCGATAATGGTGTTTTTTTCTTCTTTCGAGGCTTTTCAGGAGAAGTGGTACTTGTAATTTCAACGCTTAACAATTTTTCATTCGCGGAGGCACGACGTTCAGCTAAAACTTGAATCACTTCAGGAGATGCGTTATTTGAGATGGCAAAATTTAACGTCTTGTCATCTACTGAGGCCCCACGTTCGATTATAGCTCGAATAGCTTCTGCGCAAAATCCCTTTTTTACAGCTGCGTGCAGAACCTCATTTTTGACTTTATTGGTATAGTTTCGAATATCATCATTTTCATGATCTGTTGCTGTAAGTTGCTTAAACAACCAGCTATTAAGGAACTCTTCTCCTGATGTTAAAATAAATCCATTGGCAATATATTCTTGACACTTCAGCCAGTAACTGGCTTCTGGCACATATAAACCAAGCTTGTGAGCGGCAAGAGCATATTTTAAATCCTCCCAGTCTTGATGAATCATACTTAGACTGATAATTTTCTCTATCGAAAATAGATCACTAGGCCCGAGTCTAGTGGGGGAAGTCTCAAGTAAGCTCTTCATTATTTTTGGAGAAGGTCTAGCTGTTATTGCCCAACTAAGTACAGAGTGGTCCCATAGATAAGACATATGGTCTCTTGCCCCACCATCTAATAATAACTCTACAACTTTCGGCGAAGCATTAAATTTTATGGCAGAATAAAGGGTATTAGAAAAAATACCAGTCTTCGAATCATGTTCTACAATTGCATTTGGATAAACTCTGAGATAATGTTCTACAATATAGGCCGGAACTTTTTTTCTCAAAAGTGTGATTAGATCACATTCTAAACAAGCTTTTTGAAGCAAATCTTTGGATAAAGCTTTAAACGATTCAGAGGTTTTTTGGAGGTTAAGCAGATCGTTAGCCTTAAAATAAGAGAAAATTTCCTTGATTAAGTCAATGGGTAAATTGTAATCACCAAAATTATTGGGTGGCAAACTTTTATCTTCAGATATTTCATGAATCTTTTTAGAAGTCTGCCCTTTACTTTGGTCCAATTCATCTGGTAATGGATTTCCATTGAAATGAAAAGTAGACCTAGCTGTCAGAGCCTTCATTTTGCGGGTTAATATGCTTTTACCATCAATTTCAGCTATTTCATTCTGACTTACACCCCATTTTTTGGCTTGAACTTTCCATAAGGTTTGATCTTTAGAAACTTGGTGGAGAGCTTTAGAGCATTGCCCAACTTTTTCGATTTCTTCAGGCGATAAATAATTAAGAGTTTGCAGGACCGAAGAGCGATTAATTCTGGATAAGCCTTCTAAAAAATTAGGATGGTCACTCAGTTGGTTAATTTTATAACTAATATTCATCTAAGTCTCCGTTTAAGATTATTAATGGCAGCGTGTGCGATCGTACCATAATTGATTTTTTTGAGTAAATGAAAAGTTAAGATTAATTAAAATTCATTCTTTATTTATTATCCGCGCCTATTATAATTTAAAATAGACGGTTTAAATTTCGATTAAAATTGATTGAGACTCTTTAGCTTGAAAATTCAAAAGTGACACACTTCGCCCTAGTACATTGTCAAACATAAATTTGTGGGTAAAATCCCGATCTTGAGTCGCCCTACGGGCTCTGACTCTTCTTATGCCATCCCACAGCTCCTTGCGTCGCTGTGGGCTGTATAGGGAGACGCCCTAGATGGGCTTAGGGCAGTGCAGAACAATCGAGGAGTATAGTTTAAATATTGAATCGAGTCTAATCTAGACTGTGGGCAGCCCTAAGCCCGTCTAGGGCGTCTCCCTATACAGCCCACAGCGACGGCAAGGAGCTGTGGGTGTGCAAAACAAAAATCAGAGCCCGTAGGGCGACTCAAGATCGGGATTTTACCCACAAATCTATGGAATCAAAGTTGTTCTGAAAAGAAAATTAGACTGCACAGAATATGAACACGGCTTCTTGGATTACTTAATTACTTACTCTCTACTTGCTGCAGGAGGATTGGTCTTTACCACAAGGGCAGCAGCCGCCGCTTTTTTCTTTTGGTGCAGGCTTTTCAGCCTCAGCGGGCGGAGTCTCACTTTTCTTGCGCAGGCCGTACTCGTTGATGTAGAAATCCTTGCCAGAAAAGGCGAGTCCGATGCCTCCTCCTGGACCTCTTCGAAGAGTGTCTTCATTGCATTGAGGGCATGTTTTTAATGGTTCGGCAGTAATTTTATGCGAAACTTCAAAGCTGTGTCCACATTTCTCGCAGTGATAGTCATAAGTTGGCATATTGAGAATCCTTCTTTTATAAATTAAAAAGGGGATGCAAAACATCCCCCTGAATTATCGAAAATAAGATGGGGGTGACGGCTACATCATGCCCATGCCGCCCATGCCACCCATTCCTCCCATACCACCCATTCCGCCCATTCCGCCCATGCCACCCATTCCTCCCATACCATCCATGCCGCCCATCTGTGCGCCTGCATGTTTTGATTTAGGTTTTGGTTTATCGGTGATCATAGCTGCTGTGGTTAGCAGCAGAGAAGCAATGGAAGCCGCGTTGGTTAAAGCGCTTTTTGTTACCAGGACAGGATCGATGACGCCTGCTTTGATCAGGTCCGTAAACTCATCGGTCAGGCCGTTGTAACCAAAGTTGCCCTTAGCTTCAAAAATCTTCTCGGCGATCAAGTTGCCTTGTTTGCCGCAGTTATTAGCAATCGCTGTCGCTGGGGCAAAAGCCGCTTGGTAAATAATAGAAGCGCCAATTTCTTCTTCGCCTGTGAGATTCAATTTTTCCAGGCTCTTCACTGCGCGCAAAAGTGCCACGCCGCCACCAGGCACGATGCCTTCCGCTACCGCTGCCCTTGTAGCATGCAGGGCGTCTTCCACGCGTGCTTTCTTTTCCTTTAGCTCAGTCTCTGTAGCTGCACCCAATTCAATAACCGCAACGCCGCCGACTAACTTAGCTAAGCGCTCTTCCAGCTTTTCTTTGTCATAGGAGGAAGTGGAAGGGTGGTTGATCTCGGTTTTGATTTGAGCAATGCGCTCTTTAACTTGAGCCGGATTGCCTGCGCCATCGATAATGGTGGTTTCTTCTTTGGAAATTTTAATGGTTTTCGCTTTGCCTAAAACGTTTGTATCGACTTCATCCAAACGCAATCCGACTTCTTCGGATATGACTGTGGCGCCTGTCAAGATTGCTATATCCTGAAGCATCGCTTTGCGGCGGTCTCCAAAACCTGGCGCTTTCACTGCACAGATAGGTAAAGCAGCTTTGATCTTATTGACGACCAATGTCGCCAAAGCTTCTCCATCGATATCGTCGGCGATGATAAGCAAAGGCCGTGGTCCTTTTTCCATGGTTTTTTCCAGGATTGGGACAATATCTTTCAATGTTGAGATCTTTTTGTCTGTAATTAAAATTAAAGCATTGCTGAGTTCTACAGTCATGTTTTCGGGGTTTGTGATAAAGTATGGCGAGACATAACCTTTATCGAACTGCATCCCTTCAACGACGTTTAGCGTGGTGTCGATTCCTTTGGCTTCTGCGACAGTAATGATGCCGTCTTTGCCAACCTTTTCCATGGCATCCGCAATGATGGCGCCGATGTCGGCATCATTGTTTGCAGAAATCGTGGCGATTTGTTTGACTTCATTGGATGTGTTGATAGGAGACGCCATCTCGGTCAGCGCGTTATTGATTGCTTCTACAGCTAATTCAATTCCACGCTTTAACACCATGGGGTTGGCGCCAGCAGCCACGTTTTTAACTCCGGCAGTATAAATAGCCTCGGCTAGTACGATAGCTGTTGTGGTGCCGTCTCCGGCGATATCTGAAGTTTTAGAAGCCACTTCTTTAACTAATTGGGCTCCCATATTTTCGAATTTGTCTTTAAGTGCAAACTCTTTAGCGACAGTGACACCATCTTTGGTGGAGAGCGGAGAGCCAAAGCCTTTGTTAATGACCACATTGCGCCCTTTGGGGCCTAATGTGATTTTTACAGCTTTCGATAAGGTTTTTACCCCTTTTAAAATGGACTTGAGCGCTTCTTCATTAAATTGCAACATTTTTGGCATAAGTCAAGCTCCTAATAAGTATAGATAATATATAGAATGTTTTCAGCGACCCCTTCCGTTTAAGTTGGCTTATCTGCAAATGGAACAATCACAGATCCATAAAAGCGGTCAACTTGACCGGAAGGAGTATAGCGCGAACCCTCGTTCGCGCGGGCAGACGCAAGTTAGCTAAGGATTCCCAGGATATCTTTTTCGGAGAGAATCAAATATTCTTCATTGCCGTCTTTATTTTTAACTTCAGTGCCTGAATAGCCGCTGAAGATAATTTTGTCGCCGACTTTGACACTCAAGGACTCAAAGTTTCCGTGTTCATCAATTTTGCCGGGACCGACTTCGACAACTTCCCCTTCTTTAGGCTTTTCTTGAGCGGAGTCGGGCAGAAGGATGCTTCCTTTTTTTTCTTGGGCTTTAGCACGTCGGATTAAAACGCGGTCGCCGAGCGGCTTAATTTTTTTGGACAAAGTAGCTGACATAATTCAGTTCTCCTAAGGTTAAAGCATATTTTTTGGTACCCAAATAATCAGGTATGTTTTTGATAAAGCGGGCTGCTGGAGCAACCCATAATAGGAAGTTGAGATTGTAAGATGTATGGCTATTTCTGTCAAGGGGGGACGAAAATTTTTAGCACACGAATTAAAGGAGTGCTAATCTACTCCCGATAGGTATCAATCAGATATTTTTGCCGCTTTTTCCGGAATACGTCCCTTTCTTTTTGATGGTAACCTTTAAGTTTCCAAACGATCGGGTTTTTTTGAGTAAGCAAGTTATAAATCTCTTCAGTCCCGCTCACTTTGCAAAACATTTCTTTTCTGGATTGTTTGGCCTCTAAGGCTTCCTTGAATTGAGCAGGATACAAGCTTTTTAGGATTCCCAATAGCAGGTATTGGGTGCTCACAGGCAAGTAAAGGGCCGGATGAGTGATCATGATCAAAACCCCTTGACAATCTTCCTGGGAGAATTTTCCATAGAAGGGCCTATAGTAGAAGGGCTCAAAGTGCACCCCCGGAAATTTTTGCTTGTTGAGGGCTTCGGCAAAGCGCAGGGCGTTAATCCACGGGGCCCCCACAACTTTAAATGGCAAGGTATAGCCAATGCCGATATTGACTAAAGAAAGTTCGCCCAGCATACCTGTGGTAGGGTAGTAAAAGGCTGTCGACGCTTCCGGAATATAGGGGCTAGTGGGTATCCAAGGCAACCCTGTTTCGGCAAAACTCATCGACCTGCGCCAACCTTTCATGGGGACCACTTTGAGCTTACATCCGATTTGATACTCTCCGTTAAACCATTGAGCAAGCTCCCCAACTGTCATGCCATGGCAATACGGAACATTGACATAACTCACAGGAGAACGCCATTTATCTTCAAGCATGGGGCCGTCGGTTGTGATGCCGTTGATGGGGTTGGGGCGATCCAAAACCACAACCGTGATTTTCTGCTCTGCAGCAGCCTCCATCGCTAAAAATAGGGTGGTAATGTATGTATAGGAACGCGTGCCTATATCCTGGATGTCAAAAACCAAGACGTCGATATTTTTGAGCATTTCAGGAGTAGGCCGACGGTTTTTGCCATGCAAGCTGTAGATCGGGATGCCGCTGTTGGCTTTGTCATCTTTGATTTCTTCGGAAGCATAGGCAGATCCCGTAATGCCATGTTCAGGAGCAAAGAGGGCTGCCAATGAATATCCGTGCAACCCTGCCTGTTGTTGAATTAAGCTCAGCGTGGATTGCATTTTGCTATTTACTGCAGTATGATTGGTAATGAGCCCTATTTTTTTATTTTTAATTAAACTGATGTATTCGGGAGTAAACAAGAAATCGGAGCCCACCTTGACTTTGCAGCACGTTTCTGCGGAAAGGGAGAATATAAAAAAAATAAAGATAGAAATGGCAAAATATTTCATGATTGTACACTGTCAAGATAGATTACAAGGAACTTCATGTTAAAAGCTAAGCAATTAATCGAAAATTGTCGAGGCAAAACTCTTTCCTGGGAAGAGCGCTGTGCAAAAGCTATCGAATTAGCCGCTTTGATGTTGGAAGAAGCCAATCGAACCCAGACACATTCAGAAAAGTCTCACTACAATCAGTTAGCCAATATGCTGTCTGATCCTAATGGCAAAATTTTTATTGCCGCCATGACAGATCAGTGTTTCCGTAGTCAAAATCCTCAGCGCGTGGCAGATCAATTGGCGTATTTGTTGGACAAGTATGGGATCCCGAGTTTCTTTGGCCAAGCGCAAAAACTAGGCTTTTGGTTTTTTAAACATTTCGGCAAAGCCCTAGCGCCTGTAACGGTTCCTTTAGTTAAACACTTGATACGTAAAGAAGCCTCAACAGTCATTTTGCCTGGGGAAGCAGATCTTTTGACGAAGCACATGCGGAAACGCATGGGACAAGGCGTGCGGGTCAATTTAAATCATTTAGGCGAAGCCATTTTAGGTGAAGATGAAGCTCTGCATCGCCTAGAAGTTTATCTGGAGGATTTAGAAAAACCGGAAGTGGATTACATTTCGGTAAAAATCTCAACAATCTGCAGCCAGCTCAATCTGTTGGCCTGGGAAGATACGCTTTCCATTCTTATTCCCCGTTTGAAAATGCTCTATCGCAGCGCTCAGGAGAATGGTGGAGTAAAAGGCTCCAAGTTTGTCAATTTAGATATGGAGGAATACCGCGACCTCTTGCTAACTGTGGATGTATTTCAAAGGGTCTTGGAAGATCCTGAATTTCTTCATTATTCCGCAGGCATTGTCTTGCAGAGCTATATTCCGGATTCCTTTTTAGTGCAGAAGAAGCTGACGGAGTGGGCGATGCAAAGGGTTGCCATGGGAGGAGCTCCGATCAAAATCCGCATCGTAAAAGGCGCTAATTTGGCCATGGAAAAGGTGGAAGCCGCTTTAAAGGGATGGCCGCAAGCTCCCTATCTTACCAAGCATGAAGTCGATGCCAATTATAAGAAGATGGTGGCTTATGGATGCCTTCCTGTGCATGCCAAAGCAGTCCATCTTGGCATCGCCAGCCACAACCTTTTTGACATTGCTTGCGCCCTTCTCATGCGGGCAGAGAATCAGGTCGAAGAGGATGTTACTTTTGAAATGCTGGAGGGCATGGCGGATCATTTGCGCAGAGTGGTGCAAGAATTAGCCGGCGGCATACTCCTGTATTGTCCCGCAGCAACATACGCTGAATTTCAAAATGCGATCGCCTATCTGATTCGGCGCTTGGACGAAAATACCGCTCCGGAGAACTTCTTACGCCATGTTTTTGAGATGGTTCCGGGCAGCAAGTATTGGCAGGAGCAGTCCGATTTTTTTGCGATGTCTTGCCAGGCAGCAAGCACTGTCGCGGAAGCCTCTCGGAGAACCCAAAGTCGTTGGAGCCGCACTTCTTATCCGCAGGATGTTTCGGCCCCCTTTTCCAATGAACCGGACACAGATTGGACATTGCCGCAAAATCGCGGCTGGGCGGAAGCCATTCTATCCAAATGGTCCAAGTTCCCGTTGCAAACCATCCCTTTAGTATTGGGGCAAGAGAAGATCTCTGCCGATCTTGCCGCAGGAATTACTCAAGAGGCCGGCGAAGACCCCTCATATTCCGGAAAAGCCCTTTATTACTACACCTTAGCCAATCCGGAACACATTGAAAAAGCCATACAAATCGCCCGCACAGCCCATGAAAAATGGTCGCAAGAATCTGTGCATAAACGAGTCGAATTGCTTGGATGCATTGCTCAAGGATTACGCGACAAGCGGGCAGACCTCATTGGCGCGATGGTGGCGGATACTGGTAAGATCATTACAGAAGCAGACGGAGAGGTATCGGAAGCCATAGATTTTGCTGAATACTATAGGCGCGACATGCTAGAAATCTCAACGCTGATGGACATCCGATGGGATGCCAAAGGAGCCGTCTTAGTGGCGCCCCCTTGGAATTTTCCTTGTTCTATTCCGGCAGGCGGAATATTAGCCGCCCTGGCAACAGGCAACTCGGTCATTTTTAAGCCCGCTGCGGAAGCAGTTTTAGTCGGATGGGTGCTGGCGCAAGTTTTTTGGGAAGCAGGAGTCAGTCCAGAAGTGTTGCAGTTTGTCACTTGCCAGGATGAGCCTGTCGGCAGTCTTTTAGTGCAAAATCCTGGGATTGCAAGCATTGTCTTGACCGGAGCCACATCTACCGCAAAACTTTTTCTAGAGCTCTGTCCGGGAAAGGATTTGATCGCCGAAACCGGCGGTAAAAACGCCATGATCCTTACCAATTTGTGCGATAGGGACTTAGCGATCAGAGATTTGATTCAATCGGCATTTGGACATAGTGGTCAAAAGTGCAGTGCCTGTAGTTTGGCTATTTGCGAAGCAGAAGTGTATGATGCCCCGCATTTTCGCAAGCAGTTGCTGGATGCAGCCGCAAGCTTGCGTGTGGGAAGTCCATGGGATCCGGCTACACGCATCAATCCATTGATTCGGCCTCCGGCCTCGGCCCTTTTGCGCAGTTTAACGACCTTGGAAGAAGGCGAAGAGTGGCTATTGCAGCCAAAGCCAGATCCGCAAAATTCTCGATTGTGGAGTCCCGGAATCAAATTAGGCGTGAAGCCGAATAGTTTTACCCATCAAACCGAGCTGTTTGGGCCTGTCCTAGGGGTAATGCGGGCGGATAACCTGGAGCATGCTGTCACGTTGGCCAATGCCACTCCCTATGGCTTGACAGCCGGTCTTCATTCTTTAGATGAGAGGGAGCTGGAATATTGGGTTTCAAAAATTGAAGCCGGCAATTGTTACATCAACCGCGGCATGACCGGAGCCATTGTACAGCGGCAGCCCTTTGGTGGATGCAAGCAGAGCAGTTTTGGCCGAGGCTTAAAAGCCGGCGGGCCCAATTACCTCATGCAATTTGTGCATCCGCAGCAAAAGGCTTTGCCTCAACATGGAGATTCTTTTAGCGGTCCTGTTGAGGCATTATCCCGTCTTGTGGAAAAAGAGAGCTTGAGTGCAGATCAAAAAGAACTGTGGAAGGCCAGCTTCTCTAGTTACGCGTTCTACTGGAATCGCTATTTCAGTCAAAGTCATGATCCAGGCAGTGTGCTTGGGGAAGACAACATTCAGCTTTATGTGCCGCATAGCGCCTTGGCGCTGCGCGTTCAGCCTCAAGATGCATGGCTGGATGTCATGAGAGTGATTGCTGCGGCTTTGACCTGTGGAGTATCTATGGAAGTCTCTTGCGATCCAGGCTTTGAGCCCTATTGCAGGTTGTTAAAGCCAATTAAAAACTTAAGTCTGACCGAAGAAAGAGAGCAGGAATTTATCCAGAGAATTGTCCAAGGGCGCATTGACCGTTTAAGGCTACTGTCAAGGCCTTCTAAGCTTGTTCAACAAGCTTTAGGAGAAGCCGCTTGTAATGTGATAAACGAGCCCGTGTTAGCCAATGGACGAGTGGAATTGCTCCATTGCTTGCGTGAGATGTCTATCAGTTATGATTATCATCGCTATGGCAATCTAGGGGATAGGGAGAAGTTTGGAGCGGCAACCCCGCCTTAATGTCAAGAAAAAGATGTGATCAACTGCAAGGACAATTCACCGCAATACAATTTTTTTTATGAACTCAGATCTTTCTTGCGTCTGTGTTTAAGCAAAAAATAGCTTCTTCATTAATTTTTTCTAACAATTCTATTGGGAGAAGCTTGTATTTTTTATCACTTTGATGAGTTATTAAATCATGACAAATATGCCTGCAAACAATTTGAGTCAAAGAAGGGGGTTCTTTTTCTCCCATTGCCTCTTCCTTTAATATGTGAGAGAAATGTTTTAGATCACCCCATCTACCACTAATAAATGTATCTGGAGTGTCACCCAGAACTTTTATTTTATTTTCAAATCCTCTATTTTCTGCGATCTTCTCTAGAATGCAATGGGGAGCCCCCATCCCTTCGAACTTATTTTCCACTATTACAAAGCAAGCATCATCTAATTGATCAGTATCCGTGCATACTTCCCAATTGGAAGCTAAAGCAGTGAGGTAAGCGCGTGTAGATTTTTTAAGTGCTAAAAGAAATTCAGGTTTTACTTCATTGCCGATGCTATTAAATTCTGTTTTTTTTAAACGCAGTCCTTTTACTCTTAAGTCGGAAAGCCCCCTGTGTGGTCCCAGGATAATTGCACGCTTTTCTATATATATGTGGTCAAATAGATTTCCTGGAATTAAAGAATTTGCAAAGCTATCTAACTCCATTAAAAAAAAGTTTGCATTGTGGTTTAATTCGATATATAGTTTATCGTTTTCGAATTTTCTACTTCCGATTGAGTTTATTTCTTGATATATGTTATTGCAAAACATAAAACATTTTCCTTTGTTAAATCGACATTGTTAATCTAAATCAATTATCTGGATTGCAAAAGAATACTACGAGGCGTGAATAAAAGCAATTTAAAAAAATATCGAGTTTATTTAGATTCAAGAAGTCTCAACACCTTAGACACTATCAAACTTAAATTGGCTGAACAAGGTTCTTGAACTTTTTTATTCACACTCCAGATTTTGAGTCGCCCTACGGGCTTTGACTCTTCTTATGCCTTCCCACAGCTCCTTGCGTCGCTGTGGGCTACTTAACAGACGCCCTAGACGGGCTTAGGGCTACTCACAATCACGAATAGACTCGATTCAATAGAGTTGAAAAAAGGATTCACTAACAGCAGCTCTTTCCAACTAGCCGGTGCAACCAATGTCAAAAATAACCGCCTAACTTGCACTGAAAAACCGGTCAGCTTGTCTTTTTATTTAATAGGTAAGGGACAGGCTTTCGCCGCCCCCTCCCTGTTGTCGCAATAGAGTCAATTCCCTATATTTACCGGCGTGCATTTTTCTCGCACCGGGGGCGTCCCATTGGTTGCCCTAATTGGGAACATATCTAGCATTCATTCTAATACGGTATTGCAGAAGACAGCTCTGTATTCCAAGAAAGATAAAACCCTGATAAAAATTGAACAACTTGTTAAAGTCGCTCTTAAACAAGGTGTTTCGGTACTAGGAGCACCGGGCAAAGATGTTTTCCATAATCAATCTCATGAAGACTATCTATTCGCTGTTAATTTTTATAGGGGTTCTAGTGTACGAAGAACACTATTGGGTCAAAAAATGGAATGGCAAGGAATAGTTAGAAATCCACTATTACATCCAGAGTGGTCTATTTTTAACAAAGAAATGTCGAAATATGTCAAAGATTTTTCCAATCAAGAGAACAAAAGAGCGATGTCCAGAACTTTATAATGCAAATAAGCTTGTGATCGACGCCATGAAACTTGATTAATTCTTCGTAGATCCTTTCTATATTTCCCTTGCATAAAATATGCTTATTTAAGCATAATTATGGTATAAATGACTGAGGCAGCAACACATGAAGGACCTAAAATGGATTGGTACGAGCCGCAAAGATCTCAAAGAATTTCCCGATGAAATCATAGACGAAATGGGTCATGCATTGCATCTTGCCCAAATGAGCGAAAGACATAAGCACGCTACAACATTCAGCGGATGTGGTAGCGCAAACATTGTTGAGATTAAAGAAAGTGATAGATCAGGGACTTATCGAGTGGTTTACACAGTTGAAATGGACGATATCATTTTTGTACTACATTCATTTCAGAAAAAGTCCAAAAGCGGCAAAGAAACACCTAAGCAAGAGATAGAGTTGATCAAGCGCCGTTTAAAGGACGCAAAATCTCTTTACAAACAGTTAAAAGAGGAGAAGAAGTTATGAAAAAAAAAATCGAATACGAAGATAGTTCGGGAAACGTTTTTGCCGATTTAGGCGTTGACAATCCAGAGGAAGCCTTAGCCAAATCGGAGCTAGCTCGACAGATTGCTAAAGTCATTAAAAAACGAAAGCTGACACAAAAGCAAGCAGCTGAAATTTTAGAAATCGATCAACCAAAAGTTTCAGCATTAATTCGTGGAAGACTGCGGAGCTTTTCATTAGAACGTCTTATTCGTTTTCTTAATGAGTTAGGACAAGATGTTAACATTACGATCAGCCCTGCAATGCCAGTATCAGGACGCGGTCATACTTGGATTGGAGAGTCTTATTCAAGTACTCGTATAGCTGCTTTAAGAAAATAAACATCAACGAGTTCTTTGTGAGTAAGGCGTTTAAACCATCAATTTAACCTTGAGCTGTACTAGCTCATGAATTTGATGCGTATAAGGTTCCGACACCTCTAAACTAGTCGTCGTTTTTCCCACCTGCCACGGCCCTACCAAGAAAAGCATTTGTCGATTCTCGGCAAGGTGCTCTTCAAAAACTGCTTCGTAGATTCTTTTTAGTTCCCGCATATGGCCCCATCTTTATGACTATTCTACGTCGTAAAAGGATAGTGCATCAACAACTTCGGCATACCCCGAAAAGTCCTGTACTACTGTACCGGCTTGCAATGTGATAAACGAGCCAGTGTTAGCCAATGGGCGAGTGGAATTGCTCCATTGCTTTGCGTCTTCGATGTCGACTCGGTTCACTTTCTCATCAATCATAAAATTTCAATTGCCTAAAAAATCGCAATAGTTTTATAAACATTCCTTTTTGAGCGAGAAGTAAAAAATTTAGATGCATTTCAAAGTTATTTTTGAATTTTAACGCGAAAGAAACCCTCAATTGCGAGATTACCCATGCGCAGATACATTGCAATCCTATTTCTAGCCCTTCTGTTTTTCTCCTCAGGCTATGCTGAAGAAGAACTTCAAACCCGAAGCATCAAAAGCGAAACAGAAAACAACCTTGAGTCCGACATCCCACTGGCCGAATTGAGCGGCGAACCCTCCGCCTTTGTCAATGAATCCGTCAACGTCATTTCCGGTCAATATCACGAAACCCAAACCGACGCAGTTGTCTGCGGGGGGCCGGAGCCCCTGACTTTCCAACGTTCCTATGTGAGTTCATACTTCCTTCCGGGCGGCCTATGCAACGGCTGGAACATCAATAACTTCGGCCAGATCGTTTTCACGAAAGCTAACCAAAAAAAGGAAAAATATTGCACGCTGGTTTGGGACCATGGGGGAGGCTATTCGCGGTATGAAGGGGAATGTTCCAGCTCGAAATCGGCTCCCAGCATACTGACAATAAGCTCCAAAGACTTAAAAAAAGGATTCACTAACAGCAGCTCTTCCCAACTATCTGGTGCAACCAATGTCAAAAATAACCGCCTAACTTACACTGAAAAAACCGGCCAGCTTGTCTTTTCGTTAGGGAATGGAACGAAGCGCAATTACAAATTGCGGAAAAATACTGTAAACGAATTGGATCTTTGCCGCGAAGTCCGACCCAATGGCAACCAGATTTTTTATGAATACGGTGAAAATAAATACGACTATCGCATCAGCAAAGTCAGGCTTGCCAATAAGCAGGGAACGTACTTAAGCACCCTCTCTGTCAATTATATCAGCGAGGATCAAACTGACCTCAATCCAGCGATGGAAGGATTCTCAGGTTTACACACTCGAGCGCTTTTTCTGGGGAAAAAATGAGACGCCCAATAGCACTAACCTTCTATCGCGCTCCTTAGAATTAGGTCAAGGCTGGGTACAGGCCGTCCGCACTTATGACTACGATGCCAAAGGGAATGTCCTCCAGGAAAAACTGTGGGGAAATCTTTCGGGATACAATGTCCAACCCCTAGTTCTAAACAGTGATGGTGTTCCGGCAGATAACGGATGCCAAAAATACACCAAGTTCTATACCTACTCAGATGATGACCGGAATCTCCTTGTAAGCGTATTTGATGGCCGAAAAGCCGAAGGATATGCCTATTATCCGGACTCTAATCTGATCAAAAGCAAAATGACATGGGCGGACAATCAAATTCGCGCGCGGGAGTTTTTTGTATATGACCTTAATGGGGTGCCGGTACGGCAGATTATCGATAATGGCTGCACTGAGGATCAGAATAATCTCTCAGGTGTATCTCAAAGGCGTATCAAATACATCACTCCAACTGCATCCAATCCTGTAGGCCTCCCTGCCTTAGTAGAAGAAAAATATGTCGACCTCAATTCAGGCCAGGAATGCTTGATCGGCAAAGTCGCCAATACTTATTCTCCTCAGGGGCGGCTTGTCAGGCAAGACCATTTTGACGGCAACGATGTGCTGGCATATTCCTTGGAATGGGAGTATGACGCTATGGGGCATGTCACTAAGGAGAGAAATGCCCTCGGACAAGTCTTCGAGAAAGGCTATGACGCCAATGGCAACCTTATTTTTGAGCAAGGCCCGCGCAGGGATTGCCATAAAGAATATGTTTATGACTTTTCTGATAGATTGATCCGCGCAGATGAAATCCATGCTGATGGCGTCCGCCTGTCCACGACCTTCCGTTACGATTATCTCGGCAATAAAACCGCTAGCGTCGATCCTTATGGCAATGAAACACGCTATATCCACGATGAATTGGGACGCCTCACCCAAACGATCTATCCGCAAGTTTTGGATGAAATGGGCCAGCCTGTCAATCTCACAGGCTTTACGGAATATGATCCTTTGAACCGCCCATGGAAACAGACTGACGCCCGCGGGTTTTCCACTACTTTTCAATATACGATCCATGACAAGCCATTCCAAAAAAACAACCCGGACGGCACAACTGAATGGTTTGAATACAACTTGGACGGCAGTTTAAAAAAGACGATCGCTCCCAATGGCATTGCCACGTGCTATACCTATGATTATCAGCTCCGCATGATCAAAAAGGAGATTTGCGATCCGCAGGGAGTGCTTCTGAGCTGCTTTTCATGGAATTATGACGCCTACAATCTCCTTTCGGAAACCGATCCAGCAGAGCATGTCACCCAATACCAATACGATTTTGCCGGCCGGTTGCAAGCGGTGTCGAAAGGCGAGAGTTTGACGACCCACGAGTACGACGCGCTTGGCCGCCAAGTAAAAACGCGCAGCTACTATGGGTTTGGGGACGGAGAATTTACAACCAAAGTATTTGTTTATGATCTGCTCAATCGCGTGCTCGAAGAGCGCGTTGAAGACTCTAGCGGAAACTGCCTGGAGATGGAAGTTTACGCTTATGATGAAATGGGGAACCGCACTGTCGTCCGCCATCCCTCGCAAGCAGGGGATGGGATCACGACGACGGTGTATGATTCCCGCGGACAGATTATATCCGTGACTGATCCGATGGGCAACCAAACGGTGACCCGGTATCGCTTTGACTACGTCAACGAACTGGGGCAGCGTGTGCCCTATACCGAGACCATTGATCCCAATGGCGTAGCGGCCGTCCAGATTTATGACGCACTCGGGCGCGTGGTCAGCGAATTTAAAAAGAATCCGCTAGGCGAAGAGATTCAAAGGCACGCATGTTACTACGACGGCGCTGGAAATCTCTGCAGAAAAGTAGAGACCGTCTATTCCGCCGGGGCTTCAAAACGCACGGTCATCAATATGTGGAGCTACGACGCCGCGAAACGCTTAGTCGCCACTTACGAAGCCGTGGGGACTCCCGAACAGAAGCAATCTACCCTAGGCTATAACAACATCGGGCAGAAAGTGCTCACGGTCAAGCCCGATGGCGTCCAGATCCGATATGCCTACGACAACCTGGGAAGATTGGCCAGCTATCAAAGCTCGGATGACAGCTGTCACTATAGCTACGAATATGATTTGAGCAATAATCCCATCCAGATAACGGATTACAAACAGGGAACGGTGGCGATCAACGCGTACGACGAGAGCGGCCGGCTTGTCCAAGAAACATCCGGCAATGGCCTAACCCTGAGCTATAGCTATGACCGCTTAGGAAGGCAGACAAGACTCATCTTGCCTGACAATAGCGCGATCGCTTTTAGCTATGAGCAAATATTTCTCAAAGAAGTCTCTCGATTTAATGCCGCCGGTGAAAAACAATATTCTCACACCTATGACAAGTACGACCTTGGAGGGCACGTTCTGTCAGCCAGCTTGATTGGATCCGCCGGAAATTTGCTTTATACTGTTGATGCCATGGGAAGAACCATAGGCATTGCAAATTCAAATTGGTCGGCAGCCATCCAAGCCTATGACAAAGCGGGCAATATCCTGCAAAAAGAGGTTAAGGATTCTTTAGGGACAAGCCAGAACGTTTTTTCCTATGACTCTCTCTCTCAGATGGCATCTGAGGATGGAGCCATTTCGCATCAATATGCATGCGATTCTTTGTTTAACAGAGTCAGCAAAGATCGTTCTGCCTATGCCCTCAATAATTTAAATCAACTGTTAGGCGATGGCCAGGCCGTCTATCAATACGACCTCAATGGTAATTTAACCCAAAAGACAGTCGGGTCGGAAAGCATCCGATATGTTTATGATGCCATGGATCGTCTCGTGGCAGTTGGGACAACTTCGCAGCAAGTTGTTTATGAGTATGACGAGCAAAATCGCAGATTAAGCAAGACTGTCCAAACCTGGGATAGTGCAAGCTCAGAGTGGAAATCTGGCAGTCCTGTGAATTACTTGTATCAGGGCTTAAATGAAATAGGCAGTGTGGATGCTTTAGGCAACTTATTGGAGCTTAGGCTGTTAGGAGTAGGCAAGGGCGCCGAGATCGGCGCGGCAGTTGCAATGGAATTTCAGGGGAAAGCCTATGCCCCCATTCATGATTTTCATGGCAATGTAGTTTGCCTAATCAGTGCAGAAACCGGCAAGGCTGTCGAAGTTTATCGTTTCAGCGCCTTTGGGGAGGAGCAGTTATTTGATGGAAATGGCCAAGAGCTTGAGTCGGCGTTAAATCCCTGGAGATTTTCCAGCAAGCGCTACGATGAGGAAACGGGTTTGGTTTACTTTGGAAGGCGGTATTACGATCCTGTGGTTGGCCGGTGGGTGACTCCCGATCCGATAGGTTTTGAGGGTGGGCCGAATCTTTATGCGTATGTGCTGAATGCTCCCTTGACACATGTCGACTTATATGGACTGATTCAAAACCCGGAACTTGTCAAAAGAGAGCCTCGCCGCCCACAGGCTCGTACCGTGGGTACCCTGGGAAATAAAGGGCCTGGCTTTTTTTCTCGTCTTAGGGATAAGATCCATCGGATTGGGTATTTTTATGGATTTTTTGCGAACCATCCTCCTAAAGTAGTCTTCAGCCGGTGTTTTTTAAATAGCCCATTGAATAAAAGAGATCCGTCTGTTCATATGGTAGGAGAACGTCCATTACCGAAAGGATTATGGACAAATACTCCTGGAATTTTGAATTCTGATGGTTATTCAATTGAGACCGCGAGTATATTTTCAAGAGAATATGCAGATGGATATCAAGCCACTCATATTACCAATCCTAGTAACGGATTGCTAAAGGATGTGCTTCGATATTGGCTGGCTAGTCGTTTCTATATGATGACAAAGACATCAACTCTGTTGCTTAATACATGGAGGGATTACCTTGAGAAGAATCCTGAAGGGCCGCCAATTCTTCATACATGTCAAAGTGAAGGTGCGGTAAATACAAGGAATGCGCTTATGTGTTTAACTCCAGAGCAGCAACAACGCATTATTGTGACAGCAGTAGCTCCAGCGGCATATATTAACCGTAAAACTTGTCTTAAGGTGGATCATTATGTAAGCCGAGATTTTATTCCCTATTCAGATCTTATGGGAAGATGGAGGAATAGGCAAACGGTGCATGTGCTTACACCTCATCCAGATGCTGGTTTAGTGGATCATGGCTTTCGAAGCCCAACATATTCTGATGCTCTTCGCGAGAATATTCAAAATTATTTAAAAAAGTACATTAGGTAGCTTTATGATTAAATTGATTTATTTATTTAGTATTATTCTATTATTAATGACTCTTTCGGGTTGTGTGGGTTATATGGGACCTTTATCTCCAGAAGATATTGCCATGAATGCAGTTACAAAGAAAACTGCTGAAGAACTTAAAATTAAATACCACCTGTTTTTGATTGGGATGGGAGGTAGTGGAAAAAAAGATAAGATTACATTGAGTACAATAAGTTTCGAATTAGAGTATACAATGAGTAAGGAAAAATGTCGCAAGGTCATTATTGATTGCATCCAGCAATTCCTTAAGAACATCAATACTGATAATCGTCTTTCCCAATACTTATTTGAAAAGCCTTTTACATACAAAAACATTGAAGTTACTATCTTTATGTCAAATCCTGACCGTTCTAGTGTTTTTCATCCAAAATTCAGAGTAGCTACTTTAAAGGATGGATTAATTTACTATAAAACAGTAGATGAGGAAACAAATCGATACAAGTCTGTGGAGGAAGAGCCTTATGAAGAAGCCTTGCAGAAAGTGCAGTTCGGTAATGAGCTTGAATGAAAAATGGCAAGAAATGTGTCCTTCCGGTCAGCTAGATACTGATTTTTCGGGCCGTACATTTCAAGGCCTGACATAGAGAGGCTATCCGTAGCGAATTAGAGGATTTTGAGATTATTTCGATAAATATTAGGTAAATTTATGCTTAGAATTTTGTTGTTACTACAAGTGCCTTTTTTAATAGCCATGAGTTTTAGTTGCAGCGGCTTTAAAAGGGAATGTTTTAGCTGCAACTTTAGAAGGGAATTTCTACAACGCGAAGAGACTCCCACAATGGGAGCCATCAAGAAGTCTGCAGAAGAATTTAAAAGGAAATATCAGATTAAGGTAACTGGAACGGGAGGATGTGTTCGCGATGGAAAGAAAACTTCGATCTCCATCGGTTTTGAAACAAGACATCCCATGAAAAAAGAGGAGTGGTGCAAAGTGATTGTTGAGTGTACACAGCAATTTCTAAAGGATATTAATAGTGATGCAAAGCTTGAGCCATATTTGTCTGAGAAGCCTTATACATACAAACATATTGAAATCAAAATTTTTATTTCAAATCCAGATGGCTCGAGTATCTTTCATCCTGGGATTTCAGTTACTTCACTAGTGAATGGCGAAATTAGTTATAGCACCGTTGACCCGGAGAATAGGTGGCGATACAAGTCAGATGAGTATGAATCTTATGAAGAGGCTCTGCAGAAAGTGCAGGTCGGCAATGAGCTTGAATGATAAATAGCAAAAAAGGGCATGGTTTAAGATAGGGGAACACTCTTATGCCGTCCTTACAGGACTCGATTGTTTGTTTAGCTCAGCAATTCCCGCTAAATCTGTCGCTGCTACCGCAGCTTTCATGATCGATGGCAATGACCCCACGTTCCACTGCAGGCCTACCGGCCTTCCGTTTCACGCGGGATGGTATTCGAAAAAAACTAGCTGCGGTAGCAGCGACAGATTTAGCAGAAATTGCTGTGTTTAGCTAGCCCAGGTCTCCGCTTCGCTTTGACCTGGGCTGTAACATGCCAGCCCTTCAGGCTTACCAAAGGGGATTAAGAAAGGGCCTGAAAGGCCTGCATAACCGTCACTACGTATGGACTAACAGAATGGACATTATGGACACAATGGACATTATGGACACAATGGACATTATGGACACAATGGACATTATGGACACAATGGACATTGTGGACTGGGGATTGAGGATTGAGGACAGTGGACTATTCGCTTTACATCGCCCACTTCAGTCCACTATGTCCACTATGTCCATAATGTCCACTATGTCCATAATGTCCATTATGTTAGTCCATTACGTAGTGATGTTATGCAGCCTTTTAGACCTTTCAACCCTATCTAAATCCCTTTTAGTAGGCCTGAAAGGCCGGCATGTTACAGCCCAGGTCGGAGCGAAGCGGAGGCCTGGGTTAGCAAAAAAAACAATCAAGTCCTGTAAGGACGGCATAAGAGTGTTACCGACGTTTATTTGTTTTTGAACCATGCCAAAAAATGAATGTTTAAACTTCCTGCGGAGCATCCAAATTTGGTTTTTGGAAATACGCAATACCCATGGGAAGAATTAGAATTAAAAGAAAAAGGAGAAAAAATGACCCACCGATTATTACTGTCTTTTTTTATTGCTGCCGCTTGTCTTTTGGGTGCCGGTGAAGAAAAGGAACGACCAAGATTAATCACAATGAGTTATGAACTTGTTAAGTTGCCGGGATTAGCAGGTAATTACAAAGCCTATACATTCCATGTGCCGAGGCTGGAAGGACTATCAGAGGAAGGAAAAGTCGCTTTTATAACCAAAAGCCCCGATGGCAGATTTACAGATTTTATGCTTTTTCTTGAAAATGACGGAAGGCTAACGACAATGCAAAACAACAGGAAAGTCCCTTTTGTGTTTTTGGCAGGAAATTTTGGTTATGGCGAATCCCTAGAATTATTGGTGGCTCCTATAAACGACAATCCCTATGCAAGACAGGAAGCTGCCATATGTACGATCATTCCAAATCCTCTTGAAGTTGTCGATGAGCAAGGACATAAAATCTCTCTAATGGTAATTGATCCTGACGGACAAATGTTTGATATCAAACTCTCTAACTTTGCACCATTTGAAACGATTAACATCACATCACGTTCAGGTAAAGAGGTGATCAGTTCTCCCCTTAATGTTGACAAAGAAGGAAATGCTGTATTTGGTTCAGCGCCCGCTGTTAAAGGCAAGAAGCAAGGAACATTTGAAATTATCGCATCAACTAAGAACATGAAGCCGCTTATAATGCGTCATGTTTGGGGAAAAGTTGTATTTCCATCTGAAAAGGACGCCAAACGCGTGCCTATGGAATACAAGCCTTAGTAAAAAATGCTGCCAGGGCTTTCAAAAGATTAGATATAGATCTGCAAGGAAAAACCTTTGATGAAAATTGGGCCATGATCACCTTACAGGGAAAACCTTCGGTCAAAATTGATGGCTTTTTAGCCATCAATTTTGGCATGGTTCGAATCCGGATAACACTTTTTATGCCGTCCTTACATTACAGGACTTGATTGTTTATTTAGCTAACCCAGGCCTCCGCTTCGCTCCGACCTGGGCTGTAACATGCCGGCCCTTCAGGCCTACTAAAAGGGATTTAGATAGGGTTGAATAACATCACTAGTACACTGTTAAACATAAATTGATATATAAACGTCGCCAAAGCCCCAGGGTTGAACGATCGAAAAAATTTCATTTTTGCTCTTTTTTCTCTCCCTTTGTAGCCCATTTGCAAGGCAGCGAGCGAAGCGAAGACAGCCGCAGCTATGGGCAGAGTCATTAGGTCCCTCTAACCCCGTTAGGGGTTCCTCTTTTTTACAAGGTCTTGAATTCCAAAGCTTTATAAAAAGAAGAACCCCTAACGGGGTTAGAGGGATCTAATGACTCTACCCATAGCTGCGGCTGTCTTCGCTTCGCTCGCAGCCTTGCAAATGGGCTACAAAGGGAGAGAAAAATGAGCAAAAATGATAAAAAATTCTTGCAACTTTCAACTCGAGGAGCTTCCGCGAGGGTAAATATCAGCGGTAGCAGCGGCAGATTTGGCAGGAATTGCTGGGCCTAAAGTGCAACATAAGCTTGGGCTACTGTTTCTCACGCAAGCTCAAATGATTTTTTTTCAATAAAAGCAACTTATCCTCATTAGCCCTTAATCAGCGCCTTTACGCTCAAACGAAAACAATCTTCTTCAGCCATTAATAGTTCCTTCATTTTTTATGTAATTAAATAAGAAGTTTTCAAGCGTTTTAATCGTTTCCAAACCCTCAAACTGTTTGGGGTAGGTATAATAAACATCAACAGCATAGAACAATTCTTCATGAAGAACAGGAATTAACTCTCCTTTTTCGAACAAGGGCGAGTCGTCAGCAAAATTTCCTATTCCTACACCATTGAAAACTAAATTTAGCATTCCTTCTAGTGAATTAATCACAAGAAATGGTTTGCGGAATTTGCCTTGATCGGCTCCTAAGGTCAATGACCAGTGGGTATAAAGATGAGGATAAATATTCGGAGTGTCTCCTAGAATCAATAACCGATGTTTTTCCAAGTCTGCAGCATTTTTAGGGGCTCCAAATTTTTTTATATAACTTGGACTTGCATACATACGCAAGATCCATTGCCGAAGGTGCTTTTGAACTAAGCCTTCTTGGTCATTACAATAAGGTCTAATGGCAACATCAGCTTCCCTTAGGGACAGATTCAAAGGTTGATTCGTTGCTTTAATGTTGAGCGTTAGATCCGGGTACTCCTCTATGAATTTATGTAAGAATAACGTAAGCCATGTAGAGGTAAGGGGATATGTTGTCGATATCGTCAAATTTCCATTGATTAGATCTTGATCTGAGGAAATTGCCGCTTTGATTGCTTCTACTTCCATAAGGATAGAACTAGCTTTCTTGAATAAAAATTGTCCATGAGGAGTCAATACTAGTTTATGATGTTGACGATCGAATAGTTTTTTCCCTAACTGCTCTTCCAATAACGACAGCTGCCTACTGATTGAGGATTTATCCATCTTCAAAATTTGGATTGCTTTAGAAATGCTACCTACTGAAGCAACTTGATAAAATGTTTTTAACTTATCCAAGTCCATTTATGAGCCTTATTCAATACATAGTTAGAAAGATATAAAAAGTTGATAACACCAGAAAGGCGCACAGGACTGCTATTTCAGTCTTTCCTACGGCTTCGTCTAGAAAAAAATGAGCTGTAAAGCAAGAAACTAAAGGAGTGGAATTAAGCAACGGCCAAGCGATATTTCCCGATAACCGTGTAATGCTATAAAAGAATGCCGCTTGTGAAACAAATCCAAGCAAAGCCCTTAAAATGAGTGTGAGGTAGTCAGTCTGTTTTTTATCTGTTTCTTTATTTATGTGAAAATTTTGGATCCAAGTCCAAATATATGGAATGAGAATAAAGAATGTTCGCCACAATAAGATACAAGTCATTAAAGACAAAAATTTTGGCCATGTATCTGCGAATTTGTGCATGGCAAAGTAACTGTTAATTCCCGCTTGGAATAAAAGTACGCATACAATAGCCAAAGAAGCTAAATAATAGTTAGCGGACTTGCTTTTCGCAATCATGATAATGATTGGGATGAAGATAAGTGTTGAAAGACAGGAAAAGCAATATTCTGTGACATTAAATTCGCGCGTGATGATGAAAATTATCAAAGGAATAAACAAATCTACTATTTTTGATGAGACCACTACGGATTTTACCGTCATTTTACTGAAGCAGTGATAAAAAGTTGTGGCGGCCAGTTGGGCTCCAAAAGCACTTAAAATGACACCTGGTTGAGCAACAAGAGTAAAGAAATAGCGATTTCTCTCTCCCAAAGTATAGGCAACAATGCAAGCCACTAAAAAAGGAAAAAATGTGTTGCAAACAACATTTTTTAAAAAGTCGGTGTTATTTTTTTGGAAAATCTTGCGGTCATAAACATTAAGTATAGCTCTAAGTAATATGCAAGTTAACGCTGAAACAATGGCTATCGACATACTACCTCTTGAAATTCGGAAGTCAAAATTTAGCATCTCATTGCATTTAATGCAACATGATGTTGCGTGAGTGTCGATTTTTATCAGCAATTGCGGATTGATCAGGTTGTGACTTAGCAGAAAGTAGATGAGCAAAGTCGTTACGCTGAGATTTAGCTGTCGGAAAAAATATTTTTATAAAAAAATCTTGCCTTGAAAAGGATTATCTTTTAGAAAGAAGGAAAGTCTTTTTTCAAAAATAGGAGGCGATATGTTCAATAAATTTTTAGCAAGTTTGGTTTTGGGATTTTCTTTGCATACTGGCCTAGCTTCAGCTGCAATGGAAGCTGTGGATCCAGCCAACACGTTAAGTTCACATCACCATGAGTCTTATACTTATGGATTACGCAATTATGCTGTAGTGTCCAATCAAGTTGCTGTAACAACCGGAGAAAATATTCCATGGTCGCCTGCATCAGGTACGATTTCCTCAGGCATCACTGTCGATGGAGCAGGGAATATTACTTTTAGCAAGGTAGGTCTTTATCTAGTACAGTATACTGTAAGACTACAAAAATCTCCATTTAACGGCACTAGTACAGCTGTTGTTCAATTACAACAAACAGTTTCAGGAACGCCTGAAAATATAACTCAAGCTGCAATTACTAATAACGTTTCAAATGATGGACTCACCGCTGCTCAACCAGAATCACAAACACAAATAACAGGCTTTGCAATTGTAAATGTCACTTCCTCTTCTAATAATGTCATTAATTTAGCAGTTACTATTACTGGCAGCAATCTGGCCATTCCGGCAGCATCAGGCATGGATGCTAATGCGCAATTGACTATATTGCAGATTCAATAAGAAGTGTCGTTATAAAAAAAGGCCTTTTCATTACTTAAAAGGCTTAAGTGTTTAGTCCCCTAAAGGGCCGCGCAAGCGGAAGCTGCAAGAAGCATAGCTTCGCTGGGCGCCCTTTAGGGGATGTGTGTTTCAGCCTTTAGATATCAATTAGATATCAAGTCTCTTGCAAGATCGTCAATATTGTCTCTTTCAATTTTAAGAGGTTGAAAGGATGAAAATCGCAGTTGATCTAGCCCAATTGGCGAAGCAAATCATGCAAGAAAAAGGCTTGCAACCCGAATTTTCCAAGGAAGAACTTCAACAACTCACTCAGATCAACACTCCTGCGCCATTGTCCTCACATGATGTTGATCTGCGCTCCCTGTTATGGTGTTCGATCGATAATGATGATTCACGTGATTTAGATCAATTAACTTACGCCGAAAAGGGGACGGATAGTGAGACAACATTATGGATTGCAATTGCAGATGTGGATGCATTGGTTGCCAAAGATTCGCCCATAGACCTTCACGCTCAAATAAATACGACATCGGTTTACACACCTGCAAAAATATTTGCCATGCTGCCGGAAAAACTTTCTACTAATTTAACCTCATTGAATGAGAATGAAGACCGCGCCTCTATAGTTGTAAAAATTCAAATAAATCAAGCAGGGAATATTGAGAAGTCTTCTATCTTCCAAGCAATCGTGCACAACTACGCCAAACTAACATATGAAGCCATTGGTGGATGGTTAGAAGGGAGAAATCCACTTCCAGATAAGGTTAAAAAAGTGCCAGGATTAGAGAATGCCCTCAAAACTCAGCACGATGCAGCACAAATTTTAAGGCAAAAGCGGCATGAAGCAGGATCGTTAACCCTAGAGTCCCCCGAAGCTGAAGTCAAAATTGCAGGCAACAATCAGATTGTGATTAAACTTCCTCTCCACAACTTTGCGCATCAACTTATTGAAGAATTCATGATCGCCGCAAATAGGGTCGTGGCGCAGCATTTTAGCGAAGCAAAAATCGCCAGCCTACGCCGTGTTGTGCGTATTCCTAAGTACTGGAACCGAATTGTAGAAATTGCAAAAAATTGCGGAGAAAATCTTCCCCAACAACCAGATGCCAAAGCTTTGGAAGTTTTTTTAATCAATAGACAAGAAATGGATCCAGATAGTTTTCCCGACCTTTCTTTAACGGTAATTAAGCTACTTGGAAGAGGGGAATACATTGTTGAAAACGATAAAGACAGCCCTGTAGGACATTTTGCACTTGCATTATCCGATTATACACACTCTACAGCCCCAAACCGCCGCTTTCCGGATCTTATCTCACAACGTCAATATAAAGCATTTTTGCGAGGTGAAAAACCTCCCTATACATCTGAAGAGTTATATAGTCTAGCAGCGCATTGTACCCAACAAGAAGATGCAGCAACGAAAGTGGAAAGGCACGTAAAAAAATCGGCTGCGGCCGCGCTTTTATCTTCTCAAATAGGAACCGTTTTTAAGGGAATTATTACTGGGGCCGGTGAAAAAGGCACTTGGGTGCGGATCTTCCAACCGGCAGTAGAAGGTAAGATCATCAAGGGCTTCGAAAAGTTGAATATCGGAGACAGGGTATCGGTTACCTTGAAGAATGTTGACATTCCAAAAGGTTTTATTGATTTTGTCTGCTATCGTGAAAAGGCATAATGGCCTTGTTCAATCTTGTTCACTTCAGCGCTCTCTATTTTTTCGGCTGCATGTTTTCTTGGATGAAATCTATGGCTCGGCAAACTTCTAGCGCCCATCCCGCAGGATGCTGCATCGAAGTGAACTTGGAAGCCAAAGATTGAATGGCTTTTGTTTGCTGAAGAGGGATATGCCCCTTAGGATTTAGGACTTCAACTATCCCTTGTTTAACTAAATTGATTTCGGTTTGATTTAAATAGACTTTATTTCTAAAAGCCCTAACAGGGGAAGTGGTTTCAGAGAACTTGCTGAATACAGATTTTAGCTGTTTCTTTTTATTTTCAAGTGTCTTCTTTCCCCTGAGTACCGACTGAATTTCATCGAGTTGCTTTTCGTTTAGTACGATTCCATAGTTATTATAAAAATAGTTGCTGTATGCAGGTATGGTTTCTTTAATTAAATTTTTGATTTCATTATCCGACAATTCTCCATTCATGATAACGGTTAAATTTCTCGAAAGCTCCGCGGGTGTCAAAGCGCCATGGCTGTGTGCATTTAGCTGATTCCCTATCCTGGTGGCAATCGTAGCATTCATAAAATTACCCTTGACAAGAGATTCTAAGATATTCAGAGGCAAAGACTTGCGCAGTTGCACTAAATTCTCATGTTCTTCTTCTGATAAAGGCTCTACCTGAGCAGCAGGAACATTTTTTGAAATCAGACGGGCTTTTTGATAGGTTCTTTCCAAGCTCAAAGACTGCTCTTCTGTCAAGGCGTGGTCTTGGATCGCATAGTCTAAATAATAACTTAAGTATTCTGTGCCCCCTCGATAGTCTGCACGCCAAGAAAATCCTGTTCTTATGGCTCGGTCTTGAAATTGGTTAGACTTTTCAACGAAATAAGAAAAAGCAAGGAGGGGTGCTTCCATGGCATTTTTTTGAGTAGGGGCAAATAGCCATAGATCAGCCATTACACTGGCAATCCCTGTCTTTGCACCATATCCGGCGACTGGATCCGTTGTGCTTAAAGTATCGCCTCTTATTATACAAGGAGTTTTACCAACTATTACTAAAGGCGTTTTGGCTTTTGATAAACTAACCGGAACTTGTAAGGACTTTTCGTATTCCATTTCTTTTAGACGATGTGTCGCAGGTTTAATGGTGCTTAAACTAAAATTTGTTATTAGATGCGTGGATTCTGCTTTTGCCCGAAAATAGGTCTCTAGAGATTTCTCGGCTATTTCAAGCCGCTGTTTAGCTTCTGCGGTAGGGGTCAGATCATATTCTTTTTTTAGCTGCGCGATGGTAATTTCAAGATTTCGAATTTCCGCGTGTTCTTGTTCCTTTTGACCGCTAACCACGTAATCCTGATGCGCAACTCGAAAATGAAAAAACGCTCCTCCCGTATCATTTTCTGAAATTAGGGAATGAACCTTTAAAGCACCTACAGAAGCAGCTCCCCTGATCCCTTTTGTAATTTTAAACCCAATTTGGTGCAAGGCGGACTTAGGAGTTTCAGGTTCCTTAAAAATTCCGAGAATTATTTTTGTCGTTTTAGAAAGAGGAATTTTTTCTATTCCCAGGAGTTCGCTCGTTGAGCTATGGGCGCCTTCAGCGACAATAAGCATCGAGGGCTCAATAGTTTTGATAAACGGTTCGCTATTCATATCAGTCATCTTTACATTCACTTGCATCCTCTCATTTTCATTTTTCTCAAGGGATTCAATAGAAGAGAGATAATGGATGCAGTCTGGACGCAGTTGATTCAGGAGATCATTCATTGCGCATTCAAGAGCCCAAATCTTGGTTTCCATATAACCTGGATTTAGATGATCAAAACTCGCACCTTGATTTGCGGCTAAAAGATTTGTTACTCTAAAAAAATTAAGAAGGGACATTTCCAGTGCCTCGTCGGTTCCAAATAAAATGATATTAGGACGTATTTTCCCCTTTTGTTCGCGAACATTGGGAGGCTCTCGCTGTTCGAGAAGGAGAAAGGGTTTTTCTTGCAAAGCTAGCACTAATCCACGCATGAGACCAGTTGGGCCTCCTCCGGATATGAGGATGGGTTTTATGGAATTATCCAAAGGTTGTCGAATTTTTTGTAAACCGCTATACTTAATTTCATAAACCTTCATTTGATCAGGGTATTGCAAGATTTTAGCTTCAATAAAATTTAACATCCCTTTTTCTAATTTTGCACCCGCTCCGATAACATCTGTTTCATTCTGAGAAAGCTTTTCAAAGGCATTGTTTAACTCGAACACAAAGGATGCAAAATTTGCCAAAGAGATTTCAGCATTCTCTTCTCGAGCCGGAGCCCTTATCAATATTTCTTGCATTAAGTCTTTAGTTGGAATCTGCGGCTCTAAAGGGTTGCACAAAAGTTGTTCAATAAAAATTAAAAATATTAATTCCGCTTCCGTCGGAGGTTTAGTCTTATCGGCAATTTGCTTAATAAATGTATCATCAATGCCCCCTGCAAAATTGATTGCTTTGTTTTCGTTCAAGAAATGGATAAGCAGATCGGTTTTTTGCTCAATAGCTGCATTTAGCTGTGCATAGTAGTTACTTAAAAACGCATAAATTGCATTAATTTCCGGATCTTTGCAAAGACTTTGCAAAGCCAACTCTTTCTCGTCTTCTTTTAGCAAATTTTTATCCGGCGTTTTTTGAAAGAAATTCATAGCAGCTTTGAAAGCAGGGAAAGTATTTTCCCACTTTGATTGAAGCTGATTAAATGTAGCCTGCTGTAAAATCTCGGCAGCTTTCAATAAACTCATGGAAGCTTTGCCTTTTATACAAATGGGGTCAGCAAGTACATTTTCTAGAGCTTCCAGCTTAATGTTTTTTATTTCACTAGGCGACAAGGTTTTTGTAAGGAGGTATTCAATAAAGACAATAGGAGAAGGAGAGTGATGGGTTTCGAAATAATCCTTTAGTTTTTCTGTATCAATATACTGCATGAGTAGCAAAGAATCGAATAAATTATTGATCTGGCTGTCCATTTTAAGTAATGGATTGTCTGACATAATTAAAAAATAGTTTGCAAGTAGTTGATGTTTATCGTTGCTATCGATGACCATTAGTTCTTTTATTTTATGTTTGTATATTTCGATAGCCTCTTCTAATTTTGCTGATAATGATGTGTATATAGAATTTGGACTCGAATAGGCTTTTGAAGAGACTAGGCCTTCCATTTCTAGCTTTTCTTTATTTAATATTGTATTTAACTTAATAGTTGTGTTTCCTTCTATTTTGTCTAATTTGTTACTAAGTTTGCAGAGTTCTCTGAAGTTTTTCCCCAGCTTTTGAATCGCATCTTTTTTTTGTTTCGCAGGTATATTTTTGTCTTTTGCTATTGAGTCTTTTTGCGTGTTTATATCATGCAATAAATCGAGAATTTCTTTTTTTTCGTCTTGTATACTGACATAAACACTTTTTATCTTTTCAGTCTCTGGGAGTTCCAAGGCGTATTTCTTGATTCTATAGCTATAATTTAATTTTTTGACTTTTTCGCTAGTACACTCTAAGTAAGAATTAATGTTTGTTTTTGGATCTGAAAATGCAAAGATATTCACATTATCCATAGATAACACCTTTAAAGTATATGCCCACAAATCTATTGTACATTATTTGTTTAACAAGTAACATTTAAATATTTTGTTTGTTTGACTTCTGTTAAAATTAATTTTGATTTTTATTGATTTTTATTGAGAAATCAGAATGTTAATGGCATTTGTTAAAAACTAATGCATTAGTGTAAAAAGTGAATACAGTTTTTTTACAGACAAGAGGATTTTTGCGGAGCCAGTCATGTATTTGAATAAAAAAGATAAAAAAAAGATAAAAAAGAGAAGAACCAGTCCCTGGTTAAGGCTTGTATTCTATTGGTTCCCACACCTGCGGTTCCGCTCGCCTGGCTCGCTACACCTATGTGTGGGCTACAAAATGAGAGAAAAATGAGCAAAAATGACAGAAATTTTTGCAACCCTTTAACCAGGTCTTAGGTGGGCTCTGCCACTTTTTTCTATCATAATTTCGGTTTCAAACCGAGTAGATGGAGAGATGCATTCAAAAAGCCTTCTACTGTGCTGTCACATAGGTGAAAATTTAATTGTGTAAAATACTTGATGTCTCTATAAATATGGTTTTCTCGGAAGGAAATAAAACTTTAAATAACTTCTAAGATTATTTTTGAATCTGGCCTAGAAAAAAAACGAAAACCTAAAATGCGAGATTACCTATGCGCCGTTACATCGCAATCCTATTCCTAACCCTTCTGTTTTGTTCATCAAGTTATGCTGAAGAAGAACTGCAAGCCAGAAGCAGCAAAAGCGAAATAGAAAACAAAAATATTGGACCTGAAATTCCGTTGGCCGAATTGAGCGGCGAGCCCTCTGCTTTTGTCAATCAATCTGTCAACGCGATTACCGGGCAGTACCACGAAATGCAAACCGACGCGGTGGTCTGCGGCGGCCCGGAACCCTTAACTTTCCAACGCCTTTATGTCAGTTCATACTGCAGTGTAGGAGGTCTTTGCAATGGCTGGAATATCAACAACTTTGGGCAAGTCCTTTTCTTAAAAACTGATCCAAAAGAACGAAAATATAGCACTCTTGTTTGGGATCATGGCGGAGGCTATGCACATTATGAAGGCAAATATTCCGGCTCGAACTTGACTCCCAGCAGCTTGACTATTAGCCCTGAAGACTTAAAAAAAGGATTCACCAATAGAAGCTCTTATCAACTAGCCGGTGCAACCAATATCAAAAATAACCGCTTAACCTTTACTGAAAAGAATAAAGAGTTGGTCTGTACGTTAGGAGATGGAACAAAGCGCAATTACCAATGTCGGAAATACAGCGGCAATCTCTTGGATCTTTGCCGTGAAGTTAGACCCAATGGCAATCAGATTTTTTATGAGTATGCACCGAATAAAAATGAGTATCGCATCGGTAAAATCAAGCTCGCCAATAGGCAAGGGACGTGCTTAAGCACGATCTCTGTCGATTATATTAGCGATGAGCAAATGGACGTTTGCACAAGCGACAACCGTAAAATCTCGTATTTTTTCAAGAAATATTATGCCGGAAAAAGCGACAAGTATGGCCGTTCTTACTTGAGCAAAGTTGTCCGCTCCGATGGCCCTACCGAAAGCTATGAATATTCGGAGAAAAATGAGTTCACATCCGAACAGCTGACCTGCAAGAGCAGGCCGGATGGTCGTTACATCATAAATGAATACTATCAACGGGGAAGCAACCAAGTCGGCGAGACTGCAGTCAAACTGGATAAGAGGAATTTGCAAATCGGAAGGGTGATGCTGCAGAAGGCGCCTGTCGGGCCTGACGCGACTCCGATCATTACCCATCGCTATTTCTATCACATCAATGAAAAAATCAAAAAGGAAAAGCGGGAGCTGGATGGCTATACTACCGTCTTGAACGCCCTCAATAATCGAACGGACTATTATTATTCTGAAGACCTACGCCTGACTTCAATCCAACGCTGGCTAGGCTCGCAGATTTACACGGCCGAGCGCTTTTTCTGGGGAAAAAATGAGTCCCCCAATAGCATCAACCTTTTATCGCGGTCCTTAGAGCTAGGCTCCGGTTGGATCCAGGCTGTCCGCACCTACGATTATGATGCCAGAGGAAATGTCCTCCAGGAGAAATTGTGGGGAAATCTTTCGGGATATAATGTTCAGCCCCTTGTTTTGGATGGCAACGGCATTCCGGTAGATAATGGATGCCAAAAGTACACCAAGTTTTATACCTACACCGAAGATGGCCGAAATCTCCTTGTGAGCGAATTTGACGGCCGCAAAGCTGAAGGATATGCCTACTTTCCCGACTCTAATCTGGTCAAAAGCAAAATGACATGGGCTGACAATCAAATTCGCGCGCGTGAGTTTTTTGTGTACGACCACAGTGGGGTAGCCGTACGGCAAATTACAGATAACGGCTGCACTGAGGATCAGAATAACCTAGCGGGTGTTTCTCAAAGGCGCATCAAATATATCACTCCCACCGCATCTAATCCTGTAGGCCTTCCTGGAGTAATAGAGGAAAAATGTGTCGATCTTAATTCCGGCCAGGAAATTTTGATCAGCAAAGTGGTCAACTTTTATTCCCCTCAGGGCTGGCTAATCCGGCAAGACCACTTTGGCAGCGATGAAGTGCATGGCTATTCACTGGAATGGGAATACGATTCTATGGGGCATGTCACTAAGGCGAAAAACGCCCTCGGACAAGTCATAGAGAAACGCTATGATGCGAATGGCAACCTGACTTTTGAACAAGGCCCACGCAGGGATTGCTATAAAGCATATGCATATGATTTCTCGGATAGATTGACCCGCATGGATGAATTCCATTCCGATGGCGTCCGGTTGTCCACCACATTCCGCTACGATTATCTCGGCAACAAAACTGCCAGTGTCGACCCCTACGGCAATGAAACGCGCTACATTTACGATGAATTAGGACGCCTCGTCCAAACGGTTTACCCACAAGTTCTGAATGAATCAGGTTCAGCCATCAATCCAACAGTTTTTGCTGAATACGATCCCCTGAACCGCCCTTGGAAACAGATCGATGCGCGTGGTTTTTCCACCACGCATCAATACACCATCTATGACAAACCGTTCCAGAAAAGCAATCCCGATGGGACCATCGAATGGTTTGAATATAATCTAGACGGTAGCCTGAAAAAGACGCTTGCTCCAAACGGCATGGCCACATGCTACACCTATGACTATCAGGTACGCCTGACTAAAAAGGAGATTTTTGATCCTCAAGGGGTACTTCTGAGCTGTTCCTCATGGAGTTATGATGCTTTCAATCTCCTTTCGGAAACAGATCCAACGGGGCATGTCACTCAATACCAATACGACCCGGCCGGCCGGCTGAAATCCGTATCAAGCGGCGATAGCCTGACGACCTATGAATACGACGCACTTGGCCGTAAAGCTAAAGCTAGCAGCTATTATGGGTTTGGCGAAGGGGAATTCACAGCCACAGTTTTCGTTTATGATCTGCTCGATCGCGTGACCGAAGAGCGCGAGGAAGATGCTTTGGGAAATGTCCTCAGCAAAACAACCATGGGATATGACCTTAACGGCAACCGCGAGCTAGTTCAAACCGGAGACAATGTTACCCTAACTCAATATAATGCCCATAACCAGCCGGTAAAGATCACCGACGCCTTGGGCAATGAGACACATATTGAATATCGGCATGATTTTCGAAATGGTTTAGGCCAAAATGTTTTGCAAACAATCACCACCGATTCGATGGGGCAAAAGACAATCAAAACGTCTGATGCGTTAAAACGTTTAGTTTCCGTTGTCCAAAAAAATTCGATGGGAGCCCTCATCTCCCAACAAGAGATTTTTTACGATGCCTGCGGCAACGAAGCCAAGTTTACAGATTTTGTGATCGTGAGTGGACAAATAGAACGGCAAGTGGATGTCATTTTTCAGTACAATAGCGTCAATCAGTTGATTAGCAAGTTTGAAGCCGTTGGCACGCCTGAGCAAAAACACACTCGGCAAGCATATAACAAGTTTGGGCAAAAAGACCTTACGATTAAGCCCAATGGAACCCTTTTGTACCGTAGATATGACAGTCAAGGACGTTTAGCTTCTTTTGAAGCCTCTGACAATTCTTTTGCTTATGCATATGAATATAACCTTCTGGATCAGGTTGTAAAAGTAACCGATCTGATGACAAATACGGCAACCTTGCGCGCATACGATAGTTTGGGACGTTTATCTTCAGAAACGCTTGGGAATGGCCTTGAGCTTGGATATGTCTATGATCGCAAAGGACGCGTCACTCAACTTGTTCTGCCGGACAAGTCCACAGTCAATTATGCCTATGATGCAGCCTTTTTGCGGGAAGTGGCACGGGGTGGGTATACCCATCGTTATGAAAGTTATGACATTGCCGGGAATTCTTTAACCCAGACCCTGATCAATCAAGCTGGAAAGCTTTCATATGCCTATGACAAGCTAGATCGGTTAACTCAAATTTCGCATCCGCAAAGGACGGAGACCGTCCCCTTGGATGGCTACGATGCTTTGAGCAATGTATGTAAAATGCAAATTAAAGATGTTTTAGGGCAAGTCGATTGCAGTTTTGCATATGATGACTTGTATCAACTCAGTTCCGAGCAAGGAGTACAGTCTCATACATATGCTTTAGACTCGCTTTATAACCGCTTGTCGCAAGATGGAAAGGGTTATCAAGTCAATAGTCTGAATCAAATCCTTTCGTACGGCGAGGACCAATACACCTATGATGCCAATGGGAACCTGACCAATAAGGTGAACGGAAATCAGACCGTAGAATATCGGTATGATGCCTTAGATCGATTGATATCTATTAAGAAAGATGGCTTAGAGACTTTTTATACCTATGACTCGTTTAATCGGCGTTTGACAAAACGACAAGGAGAAGTCATTTCTTGCTATTTCTATCAAAGACAAGAAGAGATTGGGGCTTTTGAAAGTGGCAAACTTACTCAGCTAAGACTTTTGGGGAAAGGCCAAGCAGCCGATATAGGGGCAACTGTCGCGATTGAGCTGGATGGTGGCCTTTTTGCGCCGCTTCATGATCACAATGGCAATATTGTGTGCCTCATTGACTCAGTCACCGGGAAGGCTGCCGAAAGCTATCGCTATACAGCTTTTGGAGAAACAGTCATTTTGAATGCAGACGGAGACGCAATCGATGAATCAGCCATTAATAATCCATGGCGTTTTTCCAGTAAGCGTTTTGATCCTGAAAGTGGTTTAACCCTATTTGGTGAACGGTATTACTCTTCGGACATCGGACGATGGATAACAGCCGATCCCATTGGTTTTGCTGATGGGTCAAATTTGTATGCTTTTGTGCATAATAACCCCTTTTATTATCGGGATCCCGATGGAAGGTGTGCCTTTTTAATCCCACTGGTTGGAATTGTTTTTGGAGTCACCGAAACGGCTATTATTCTCCCGACCGCCATGACTGTTGCACAGATGGCACTTGGAACTGCCTTGGTCTATGGAGGAAGCGTTCTCATCTCCCATCTCGACGGCGTCTCGAAAGAAATCTGTTTCAACTTAATGGGTGTGGCGGGCTACGCTATTAACAATGCGTCGGCCGATGAGACTGTAGATCAGGAAGATGTAGATCAGGAACCCGAAACCCAAAAAAAGGGCAGGCGGAGGGGGAAAGATAATGATCCAAAAGGAGGGCCTCCGAGGCGGCCTGGAACATTTGAATACTTGCCCGATCCGGCAGCTACAGGGTCTCACACAACACTCGGAATTCGGCAGGGAAGACGCGGGCCATTTCTTCAAGGAGCTACATTTGATAAAAATGGGAAATTTAAAGGGCGGTTTGACATCACCGATCATGGTAGAGGTGATCATCCAAACCCTCACTATCATCCAGCTACTTCGCCAAACAGTGCAAAATCCCCACCCAAACCTATCTCAAATTCATTGGAGAATTGAATATGACTGATTTAACACATAATTCTATATGGACATTGATCACCATTGACGATCCTGACATGGTTTGTGGTGATAGTATACACGATTTGATCAAAATATTAAGCGATGTTTTTAAATTTAAGTTTGCAATCACAGATGATATCGTCGGATCTGGGAAAAGAGATTGGGTTATTGATTCTTTGCAAAATAGAAGCGATGAAGTGATTCAAATAGATGAACTTTTAAAGATTACCCTT
>Ga0206882_1024_pt1 | contig 37077 bp, 43 predicted proteins | sample Alteio_BWOrgCont_4_FD_152908 | JGI IMG/M metagenome (GOLD analysis project Ga0206882, IMG submission 152908) | Enriched cells from forest soil in Barre Woods Harvard Forest LTER site, Petersham, Massachusetts, United States -... | ecosystem: Environmental > Terrestrial > Soil > Temperate forest > O...
AAGGGCTAAATGGAAGGTTCCTCCAAATTTTTCATCAAAAAGGATATTTTTGGTGATCTGTTTCATATGATAGTTTGTTCCCAAAGCAATTTCCCCTACGAATTTTGAGCCCTGATCTTGACGGATCATTTCTAATAGGAACGGCTCCCCCTTGGAAGCTTTTGCTTGCACCACAGCCCCTTTTTCAAAGACCAATTCAATATCATGAACTTCTACATTGCGGTAAATCGTCGGAAACGAAAATCGTGCAATTCCGTTCACTCCCCCATCCTTCGCTGATAAGTTGGGTCCCGTATACACTTCGCCGTCTGGAAAATTGATTCTTCCACAGCAATTGACCCATTTCATCCCTTCGATGTTGACTCTTAGATCGGTTCCCTGTTTGTTTTGAAAACGGAGTTCTTTTTTTGTGGCTAAGGTCTCCATCAAATTTTGGTGATTCTTTTCGACTTCTTTCCATTTTTGGGCCGGATTTTCTTCATTCAGCATTCCCAAGGCAAATACGAATTCCTCGTACTCACGAGTCCCCATTTCGGCATCTTGAGCCGCTGCAGCTGTGGGAAAATGGGTATAAGACCAGCGCATTTCTTGTTTGGCGGCTCTCCCTAAAATCGACTCTAAAATGGGAGTATTTGCTTTTGATACTAGAGTTTGCTTTTTGGGATCCACATTGGAAAGAAGCCTAGAGTTGCTTTCTGCTCCAATTTTTAGATAACGATCGATATGTTTTGCGGCATACTCCATGATTGGAGGGGTAGTTTTGAGAAGATCTTCCGAGGCATGTTGAAAAAAGACCTCACTCCAAGAACCGGGTCGGATCATCACTTCAGGAAGGGCTCCCACCTTCAAAAATTCCTCGTAGCAAGCTTCGACGAGGGGAAGGGCGTCCGTATCCCCAACAATCAACGCTTTATGACCCGGTTTCGTATCTAAAGAATAGTTTACTAGTACTTGTGCCCAACGTTGTATTCTTATGTCTCTCATCATAACTCCTATTTTTTAGAAGGAAAACGGGGATCCATGTCCTGCACCATCGGTGAAAGGGGCAAATAGGCGTTTTGCTCTTCTTTCGGGATTTTTGGACGGCTGAAATAAGTAAACAGTCCGATCCCTCCTAATTCTCCCAGCACGATGCAGAAAAATAAAAAGATTCCGTTCATTCCCATCGATTGAATTAAACCTGGCACCAAATTGGGCCCGATGATTGATCCAAGTCCATAAAGGATCGTTAAAAATGCGGCAGCCTTTGTGATGTGGGTTTGATCTAGGTGATCGCAAACTTGCGAAATGCTAACGGGGTATAGGGTAAAGGAAACTCCCCCAAAAAGAAAAGCGATCCCAAAGACGATCATCTCCGAAGATCCCTCATACAATAAAGGTACAATGCTGAGAAGCATTCCTGCAAATACAATAGAAATCAAAGTGAGCCTTCTTTCAAAGTAATCGGAAAGTTTTCCGATCGGCCATTGAAGCAACATCCCCCCTCCAATGGTCGCAAACATCAACTGTTCGCTTCGCACTGCACGGTCGATGGCAAATAAGGGAAAAAAGCTATAAATCACACTCAAAATAATCCCCGAAACCAAACAACCCATGGTCCCAAAAGGAGAAATTCGAAAAATTTTGCTAAATTTCATGGTTTCAAGGTGCGCAGGGAGGATAAATTTCTCCGTGGAAAGGCTTACGGGAATTACACACAAAGAAGTAAAAAAAGCAGCGATTAAAAATGGAAGAGTACTAGAGATGGATAAAAAGACTAAAAATTGCTGACTAGCTGCCTGGGCAGCATATAAAAAGATCATGTAGAGAGAAAGGACAACTCCTCGAATTTTAACGGTGCTTCGATCGAGCATCCAGCTTTCAATCACAATATAAATGGCTGTAATCGAAAGCCCTAATAGAAAACGGCAAAAGACCAAAAGAGGAAAAAAAGGAAGAAGTCCTTGAAGCAAAATCGTGCTGGTTCCCAAGCTGCCAAACACTGCTAAGGTTTGAATATGACCAATTTTTCTAATGAAGGATTCCATTTTGAATCCCCCTAAAAACATCCCAAAAAAATAGGCCGATTGTGCATATCCGATTTCAGTGTTTGAGTAGCCTTGATCATTCAAATAGAGAGTGACAAAAGTAGTGAAAAAACCTACCCCTAGCATCATTAAAGCTACTGATAAAAGGGGCGCATGAAAGTCTACAAGAATATGAAAGATATTCGAAGAGGGGGATTTTGTCTTTGTCATAAATTTGGATCATACCTTACATAAAGAATATCAAAGATATTCGACGATGAGGATTTTGCCTTTGTCATAAATTTGGATCATACCTTACATAAAGAATATCAAAGATATTCGACGATGAGGATTTTGCCTTTGTCATAAATTTGGATCATACCTTAAAAGTCAATTTTGAGGTAGTTTCTTCCCTTATGGATTTATTACAGAAATATCCGGAACTTCGGTTTTTTTTCTCCGACCTCTCTAAATCAAAGCAACCCATTCTTTTGCTAGACTATGATGGCACATTAGCTCCTTTTCGTACGATTCGGGAAGAGGCCTTTCCTTACCCAGGCGTCAAAGAACGTTTGCAACGTATTCTTACTAAAAAGGTTACAAAAATAGTGATCCTAAGTGGCAGAAAAGTGGAAGAGCTAATCCCCCTCCTTTCCCTATCCCCTCTCCCAGAGCTTTGGGGATGTCATGGATGGGAACAAATTTCGGAAGGAAAACATATCGAATACTCTTTATATCCAAACATGAAGGATGGATTGCAAAAAGCCTATCATCAATCTGCATCCTATGCAAACTTGATCGAACAAAAAGGGTTTTCTATCGCACTCCATTGGAGAGGGCTTGACCCCCATTTGATTCCTAAATTAAATGAGGAAGTGCAAAAAATCTGGGTCGAGATTGCTAAACATCACAACCTAGAAATTCTTCCCTTCAATGGTGGAATAGAACTTCGACCGATTGGAAGAAACAAAGGGAAAGTAGCTCTGGAAATTTTACAAAAATACCCAAACCGATGTCCTATTGCTTATTTAGGGGATGATACCACCGACGAAGATGCTTTCATCGCCCTTGGAAAAAAAGGGCTAAAAGTGTTAGTTAACACTGAGAGCAAACACACCAATGCTGACATTAGGTTGATCCCACCCGAGGAATTATTAGCTTTTTTAGACCTGTGGCTTGCTGCTGAGGATAAATGAATCTAGAATCTCGTCTCATTTTAGTGTCCAATCGACTTCCAGTGATTCTTTCCAAGGAAGAAGGGAATGTACATATTAAACCTGGAGAAGGAGGATTGGTAGCCGCTCTTGGTCCTATTCTAAGAAATCAAAAAGGGCTTTGGGTCGGATGGCCGGGATCTTCGGCTCTTTCTGAAGAAGAAATCGTAACCCATATGCCGCAGGTGGTCGAACAAATCGGTTTTTCTGTGGTCCCCGTGATGCTGAAGGAAGATGAAATTGAGCTGTATTATCACGGGTTTTCCAATGAGATCATCTGGCCCTTATTTCATGATTTTCACTCCGAGTGCAACTATGTTCCCAAATATTGGGAAGGATATCAAAAAGTAAATGAAAAATTCAGCGAGAAAATTTTAGAACATGTTCGAGAGGGGGATTTTTTATGGATTCATGATTACCATTTGCTTTTAGTTGCGCAGGAGCTTCGAAAAAGGAATTATCAAGCTTCCATTTCGTTTTTTCTCCATATTCCTTTCCCTCCTCCCGATCTTTTTCTTCGTCTCCCTTGGAGGGTTCAAATTTTAAAAGCCTTATTGGAATACAATTTAATCGGTTTTCAAACCCATCGAGATAAAAGAAATTTTATTCATTGCGTTCGAAAGCTTTTACCAAATCTCTTGATGGAAAATGAACATGGTGTGCATCGATTTCAAATGGAAAATCATGAAGCTAGGATTGCAACCTTTCCGATAAGTATCGATTTTAAAGAAATTAGCCGTAACGCTTCTACGAAAGCCATCGCAAAAAAAGCCTGGGAGTTTCATGAAAAAATGCCCGATGAAAAGATTGTCTTTTCCTTAGATCGTCTCGACTTTACGAAAGGAATCCCTTATCGTCTACGAGCAATAGACATTCTTTTAGAGAAACATCCGGAACTGCATGAAAAAGTTTCTTTTTTGCAAGTGGTCATCCCCAGTCGAATAAATATCCGAAAATACATCCATCTCAAAGATGAAATTGATCGTTTGGTTGGAAAAATCAATAGCAAATATACCAAAGAAGCATGGGTGCCCATCAAATACATGTATCGCTCTTTAAGCATGGAAGAGCTTCTCTCTTGCTATCGCACTTCCGAAATCGCCCTAATTACCCCTTTGAAAGATGGGATGAATTTGGTTTCTAAAGAATACATTGCCTCTAATATTGATACTAAAGGTGTGTTAATTTTAAGCGAATTTGCAGGAGCTGCATCAGAACTGTACAAACAGGCGCTGCTAGTAAACCCGTATGACATTGAGGGAATCGCAGAAGCCATTTACAGAGCTTTCAATCTACCGGAAGAAGAAAGAAAAAAAAGAATGCAAAAGATGCGCCGAATTGTTCGAAGAAGAGATATCTATTGGTGGATTCGTTCCTTTTTGAATGCGGCCATCTCTAAAATTCCAAAAGAACCTCTAGCGGAAGAAAATATCCATTCCCCAAAAAATCCGTCTAATTTGTAAAAAAAAAATCGCAGACTCGATTAGGACCAAATTGAGGGTGTATACCGAACGTGACGTAAAAAATTGGATTTGGGATGATGCGAAAGCTCAATTTTTGAACCACGTTCGGTATAAATAAAAGTGTTAGCAAATTTGGGTGGTCTTGTGTCTGAAGATTCCTCCCCATTGGACTAACAGTTTTTTTTGCACCCTCAAATTGTCATTTTATAATAAATAAAATTTTAACTATATAAGAAACATGCGATATTTATGGATTTTTGTTATCTTTTTTTCGGGCTGTGTCCCGATCCCCAAAGAAAGATTCGGATCACATATTTTGCCCTCTGTCTCTTTAGATAGAACGATCGAAGAGGGAGTTACAAGTGGAGTGATTGTTTCTGGCGATTTGCGATGTTCCAATTGGTGGGAGATGTTCGGAGATTCCCAATTGAACGATTTGATCGAAAAAGGACTTCTCCAAAACCCTTCTCTTCAAGAGGCCTTTGCAAAAGTAATCGCTTCCTTGGAGGAAGCAAAGGTGCAACGATCTTTTCTTTTTCCGACAGTGGATTATTATACAAACGTCAATTGGCAGCATTTAGCAAAATATGGCTTCTTCCGAGCCTTTGCTCCTACGATTCCTGCAAATGTGACTGAAACGACCCTTGGCCTTGATTTTTCTTATGAATTTGATTTTTGGGGAAAATGGAGACAGCTTTACCAAGGAGCTTTAGGAAGAGCTTTCGCGCAAGAGGCTGAAAGATCGCAAACTGAAATCCTCATCAGCACCTCTATTGCCGCAGCGTATTTTCGGCTGCAAACGGATTTGCAGGAATGGCAGATTTTGGAGGAACAGCAAGAAGTCCTCCAATCACTTTTATCTTTGAGGAAGCAAAGAGAAAAAAATGCCATCGATTCGATTGATCAAATCTTAGCCGTAGAAAAAGTCCTTTTTACCCTACAAAAACAAATCAACGTAACTTCCCAAAATATAAGAACAGACAAACACCTTCTTCTTAGCCTGATTGGGGAAGGTCCTGAAGACGATTCGTTTGATTTAAAAAATCTGTTTGTGCCCCCGCAAATCCCAATACCCATGTCGGTTGCTTCGGATCTTTTAGCTTTTCGTCCCGATTTGATGGCCCAAATCTGGAAAGTAGAAGCTGCTACTCAGGAAGTGGGAGCTGCAAAAACCGATTTTTATCCAAATATCGATCTCGTGGGATTGGGTGGATTGGATACGGTGTTTATTCGTAAGCTTTTCACTGCCGGAAGTCTGGCCTCTTCGGTCACCCCTGCCCTTCATTTGCCCATCTTTACAGCGGGAAGAATTCGAGCCAATCTTGAAACAAAAAGAGCCATGCTTGAACAAGAAATCGCGCACTACAATTGGCTCCTTCTCAATGCCGCAAAGGAAGTCGCAGATCAAATTGTGACATTAAAAACTGCGAATGAAAATCTAAATGTGCAACTCTCCCTCGTACAAAATCGAAAAGAGGTCCAAGATTGGGTAAAGAATCGCTATAAACATGCTATTAGCAATTCTCTTGAACTGTTGGATGCAACTTGGGATTTGTTGCAAGAGCAACTTTCAGAAAAAGAGGCGCAATACGATCTCTATCTAGCATCGATTCTGTTAATCAAAGCTCTAGGCGGAGGCTGGAATGGCTGAAGAGGCAGTTGTACTACCCCAAAAAACAAATGGGAATTCGAAACGAAAAAGAAATTGGATCATCGGCTCTCTTGTTTTCCTATTTTTACTCCTTGGGATTGCTTTTGTTCTCTACTGGCTTCTTGTTTTGCAATTTGAAGAAACGACAGACGATGCATACGTGCAAGGCAACCAAATTGTCATCACTCCCCAAATTTCAGGATTTGTCTCTGCCATTTTTGCAGAAGAAACCAACATTGTTTTACCGGGAACCCTTTTGGTCTCTTTAGATACAACGGATCCAATCATCGCTTTAGACGAGGCCAAAAGTAACTTGGCAAATACCGTGCGGCAGGTAGCTACTCTTTTTGAAAGAGTGGATGAACTGAAAGCGGAAAAAGCGATGCGTGAAAATGAACGAATAAAAGCCTTTTTAGATTTTATGCATCGGAAAAATCTCGTGGAAGACAAAGGGGTCTCGAAAGAAGAGTTCCAACACGCGGAAATTGCTTACTTAACGAGCAACAATGCAGTTGAAATAGTAGAACATCAATTGAATGCCTCCCTTGCAGAAATAGAAAACACAACTCCCCTCACTCACCCTTTGGTGGAAGAAGCCAAAGAAAATGTTCGTTCTGCCTTTGTAAACTTGCAACGGTGTGAGATCCGATCCCCAACACATGGGATGATTGCGTTGCGAAGCGCGCAAGTGGGTGAGGCAGTGAATCCCACTACTTCTCTTATGATTTTGGTCCCCTTAGATCAAATGTGGGTGAATGCAAACTATAAAGAGACGCAACTAGCCAATGTTCGTATTGGACAACCTGTAACCATGACTGCAGATCTCTATGGAGGAAGTGTGGTTTTCAATGGTTCTGTCGAAGGAATTACTGCGGGTACTGGGAGTGTATTTTCTCTTCTTCCTCCGCAAAACGCAACCGGAAATTGGATTAAAATCGTACAACGACTTCCTGTTCGAATTCGCCTTGTTCCCGAAGAGTTCAAAAAACACCCTTTGCGTTTAGGACTTTCGATGACTGTGACCGTTGATACCCACCATCGAGATGGACCCACAGTCTCAAATCCTCTGCTAATTCACTGTGATCAAAGGGCCGAACCTGTATCAGATTTGCGAGCGGATTGCAAAGAAGTTCCACTCTACTATACCAATATTTTTGAATCTCAGTTAGAAGGGGTGGAAGAACTCATTTCGAAAATCATTCAAGAAAACACCACATTTGTGTCCCGCAATGACTCAAAATGAAAAAACATACCTTACGGGTCTTCCTCTTGTTTTAGCAACGATTGCTGTTTCCTTAGCTACCTTTTTGATCGTCCTCGATTATTCGATTGCCAATGTGTCGATCCCTTACATTTCAGGGGATTTAGCTGTAAGTGTTGACCAAGGAACCTATGTCATTACCTCTTTTGCTGTAGGAAATGCCATTATTCTCCCTATTTGCGGATGGTTGGTAAAAAGAGTGGGAACCATTCGATTGATGGTTTTTTCTATTCTCGGATTTACCCTATTATCATGGATTTGTGGAATGTCAACCAGCATTGGGATGATCGTTGTTGCCCGTTTTTTTCAGGGTGCAGTAGCTGGGCCGATGATTCCTGTTTCCCAATCGTTGATTATCATGATTTTTCCCCCAGAGAAAAAAAGCGCTGCTCTCTCTTTTTGGAGTACTGTTGTGGTTGTGGCCCCCATTATCGGGCCCATATTGGGTGGATGGATCTCTTATGATTATTCTTGGCCTTGGATCTTTTTTATTAACATTCCCTTAGGTATTTTCAGCGCTCTTACTATTCACTTCATTTTAAAAAAGTATGAAACTCGTCCAGAGAAGATTTCCACCGATTGGATCGGATTGCTATTGTTGGCCATCAGTGTTTCGTGTTTGCAATTCCTGCTTGATAAAGGGGAACAGTATGATTGGTTAGATTCTAACATTATTCGCACTTGTGCAATTGCCTCCTTCGTGAGTTTTGTCCTCTTGATCCCTTGGGAATTGTATCATCCACAGCCGATATTAGAACTTCACATTTTAAAAATACGAACCTTTGCACTATCGATTATTTTCATTGCGATCATGTATACCATTTATTTTGGTACGGTGATCCTGATTCCCCTTTGGCTTCAAACAAACATGGGCTACACTTCGATTTGGGCTGGAGTGTCGGTTGCCCCTCTTGGAATCATGCCTTTTCTGTTCTCCACTCTCATTGGTAAACTCGTTGCTAGGATTGGATCGATCATTCCTCTATTTTTATCAATTATTTTCTTTGCTATTTCGAGTTTCGATACGGCTTTTCTCACGACGGACGTAGATATTTGGCATATCGCTTTTTCTAGATTCTTGCTTGGATTTGGGATGTTGTTTTTTATTACGCCTCTCTTTCAGCTGCAAGTTCTAGACGTGCCTAAAGAACAACTTGCCACGGCGGGAGGAATGTTCCACTTTGTGCGAGCCATGGTGGGCGGAATCGGCACTTCGATCTTTACCACCCTATGGATCCGGAGAACTGCTTTCCATCATTCCAATCAGGTTTCCGCTTTGATTCCTAGTAGAACCTCATTTGATCTGTTTGTTCCAAAACTTCAAGAACTAGGAATTATGGGAGGAAAAAAATGGGCTCTTCTGGATCAAATCACAAACGATCAAGCCGCAGTTCTAGCGATCAACGATTCCTTCTATTTAATGGGATGGTGCTTTTTGGCGATGATTCCGTTCCTCCTTTTGGGAGGGAGCAAAAAGAAACCTGCTCCAGTAGAAGCTGCCACTTTTCATTAGCAAAGGTCGGGCCTGAGTTGATCAGGTGCAAACGTATTTCTGATCATTCCTCTGGTTTAAGTTTTGAAAAAAAAGTAATAAAATTTTTTTATATTTCTAAACACAATACGGAATTGTCTTCCTTGATCAGTGCTGCAAACCAGGTAAATTGTAAAGAGCTTTTTTTGCAACGCTTTGAAAGCGAAAAAAAGAAGGAACAGCTTCAGAAGCAGCTTAAAGACTTATCAAATTCTCTAATAGAAAAGACCAAAGAAATGCTGAGATCCTCATTCCCAAAAAAATTTTCACCAACCGAAAAGGACTCTTCTTATTTTATATTGCAAAATGGGAAATCCATTGTATTCTACAACGGTAATACATGGGTGGAATCCGACATAAGTATTGAAGAGAATGATTTGAAAATTTGGAAGTTTTCTAAAACAATAAGCATCCAAAATCAATCGATAAAAGAAATCCTGGATAACTCAGATTGGATTGAAATTTCTAAAACTGGAGCAACATTCTAATAGAGGCATTCTCCGCGTGAATTTCTTGCTGAAAAAGGCTTAAAGGAGCCAAACGGTACAATATCGTGTTATCAAAAAAATTTAAGTTACTGACAGTTAGTCCTCAGTACTGAAATCAGAAGCCCTCTCTTTTCATTAAACCTCTTATTTGATATGTAGAAAATATGAACCGTATATTATTTACCATGTTAGTTTTTTTCTCCTTTGGAGTCCTAAATGGAGTCCCCCAAAGCAATGCAAATACTCCAGATTTCAATGAGGAGGATTTTTACCATCTTCCCCCCAATTTTGACACAACCCACCCACCGTCAACCAATCAACCATTGAAACTGAACCCCAACGAGACTGCCCCAGACTATCCCATTCCACATAACCCCATTCCCACTCATTCAATTCCCAACAACCGTATTCCAAGCAACCCCATTCCCAACAATCGAATTCCCGGTTAATTGCAATTTTTCCTCACAAAAAAATCCTTGATTTATCGGAAGAGTTCTTATATAATTTTTCAACAAATTGCAATTAGGTGATCTTATGTACAGAGGGTTATTTTACAGTTTTTTCTTGCTCCTTTTCTCAAATCTTACAGCATATCAAATGGAGCAAATCTCAATTCCGCTGATTCCAGAAGAAAAAATCCATATTTCCAATTTAAGCGAAGACGGAAAAGTGTTTGGTTTTAAGTATCAGAAAAATGCAAAAGGGGGAGAATTCTTTATTTGGCAAAAGGATCAAGATACCGCTTTCTACCCAATCCCTTTGGAAATGAAAGATCATGGAAATTGTTTTTACCAAAAGAGCATTATTTTTAATCCAAAAAATGTAAGTGGAATCGGAGAATACCCATTTCTCGTTATTTCCTATGGACTATTAAAGGACTCTTGGCAATTGTATTTTTGGTCTCCCACTGATGGAGTTGTGCGTGTTGGTCATCCTGAAAACTTCGAAGAGGGAAGACTTTATACACTCCTTTTAAACGATCATAGAGACGTTGTTGTTGATAATATAGATAAAGATACAAATTTATATCGAATCAGTCGCATCGCAAATTGCGCTATTTATGACCAATGGTTAAATTCGGCGGTTTCGATATGCACACGAATGAACGGAAGCGGCAATTTTATTTGTTCTCAAATGGAAAATAGCTCTCTTATTTTTTATCTCGTGAATGCAAGATCAGGAGTAACAACTCCCCTTTCTTTAGACCCTAACCTGCTTCCCCTATTTTTAAATGATAAGAATGAGATTGCTGGTAAAATCAGCGCACAAAATGGAGCAGGAAGTTTTATTTTTAGCCAAGACAAAGGGATGCAAATCATCTCAAATTTTGAGATTCTTAGTTATAATAACAACAGCCAATGCTTAGGCGTAACAACGGATGGTAACTTTGCCATTTGGCAAGAGGGTTCATTCACCTTTTTAAACGGGCTCCCCTTCCCCATTGCGAAAGTGTATAAAATCAATGACAATGGTCAAATCTTAGCAGAAGCACAATCAGACCAAGGGAACGTTTTTGTATTGCTCTCTCCTGATACCATGCAAACAAGTGAGAATACAACCCAACTCGATGATCCCGCTACTCAAACTCTAACAGATGATCACACAACACCAACTCAAACACTCGATATTACCCAAACTATAATCGATGAAAACAATCAAACTCTAACAAATGATCATACAACCCAAACTCAAATCGATGATCACACAACACCAACTCAAGCAAGCGACACCACTGAGACTTTGATAAACTAAAAAGGGGGTGCTCTTCGAAAACCTCGCACTCTTCACAGCGTCGTGTGCTTTTCTATTCCCGTCTCTTGTGCGTAGGAGGCAATCTGCTTTTGGACTTCCTTTGGAGTTAATACGACGGGTTGAAACCAGAATAGCGCCCGAGAGACATTATTTGCAAAAATTTGTGATCGAAAATTCCAGTGTTTAATAAACCAACCAGGTATTTCATATGTCATACCTGGAATAACCACAATTTTTAATTCCTGACCTTTTTGTCGGCGATAATGCATTTCTTTTGGATGTCCAGGGTCATCAAATCTGATAAAAATACATAAATATTCTTTTTGATCATCAAGTAGTTCAATTTCCTCGAGTGATTGGAACCAATAAGTACCAGAATCTGTTATTTTTTCAATGTCGTCTCCTTTGAGGTCTGTAATGGCTGAAGAAAAAAGCATGCTATCAATGCATGGTGCAGGACCGTTAGCAATTCTAAAAATCACTGTCTTAAATAAAATCAACTCTATTTTCTCAATCTGTTTTTGAAATAATTCTCTACTCCAATTTTCAACAAACTTTCTTTCTTCTGACCGAAGAAAGTTTTCAATATCCCGTTTAGCTGCTTCCCAATTCAATGTAGCAATTTTTTTTTCAAACTCTTTACAAAGCCATTTTTTACCAAAAGGTATATCTCGTTCTTTATAGGGACCGGCTTGGTAAAGGGCATTTTTAAGGAAAAGATAATTGATTGGTGTTCTTCTCGAAAGATACCAAAGAAAATCAAACCAGTCCCGCCCCTTTTCATATTTTCTACAAAGTAATGCATGACATTTGCTCGCAAATAAACTTGGAAAATCCTGTATTAGGATAGAAAATGGATAGGGATAAGTTAAAAAGGCATTCTCAAAATTCGATCCTCCAGGAGGTAACGTATCAATCTCTAATTTAATGGTAATTTTTTGTTCATCTGAAGGTAATCTGTCATATTTCAATTCAAGAATTCGAGCAAAAGAATCTTCTTTTAAAAATGCTGTCTTTAGAGTTCCTTTGGCATCCGCACGTTCTTTAATTTCTAGATTTACACCAAAGGAATTAAATTCTAATTCAATCGCCTTTAGATAAGGTTGCCATTGAAATGATTCTGATGGTTTTAAAAGCAAAAAATCTAGATCTTCTGAAAATCTTCTTAATTGATGTACAATCCTAAGAGCAGTTCCTCCTTGAAAAGCAGCTAATTTAAAAAAATCACTTCTAGCTAATCCAGACAAGGCAATTTCTTGATAGATCTCTTTTAGAGCACTAAGCTCTTCCTGTTTGGAGAGTGAATTGTAACTTTTAAGTCGTTCTTGAACCATCGTGATAGTCATAGAGGCAATCCTTTTACCAAAATTTTGAGTGTGTTTTTTACTCTTGGATTGGGATAATTTTCAATAAGCTCAATCAATAATTCTCTATCAGAGTTTTGAAAACTCTCGATTTCTATGCGAAGATCTTCAGAAAGATCACCTATTGATTCCCAGGTTCGTTTTCTAGCGTAGATAATATCAGCAAGAGCCTTCACTGGGGATGCAATAAATAAGGTGAAAGCATCCTGCTGATGTTGCTCAACCCCAAATGAAAATGCTTGGATTGGAACATGTTCGTAAGAAAAGATCCCGACAGGTGTTTCGAATTCTTTAGCTCTTTTAACGGATGCACAGGTCGTTGTTCTAGCAGCTTCGGGAATCCATCCATGATAGCTTAATGCTGATTCAAAGCTCACATAAGAAGGACCGTAGATAATCATAGCTATTTCAAAAGAATTTAAGAGAGACTGCTTTGAGTTTTTAATTAAATATAAGTCTCTTCGAAGGGGAAGAAGATAACCCTTGCTGATAGCCCTTTTAATGATTGCTTGGCGAGAGTCAGGGGACTTATCTAAGATATAGTGTAAATCAGTTCCAGAAATGTAGTGTTTTGGCCAATTTAGTAAAATTTCAAGAAAATTTTTGTTCATAAAATCCTGCCGATAACTGTCATTTTTTGACAGTTTCTTACATTATCATAGGAAAATTTAGACTTTTTCTGCAAGAAAATGTCAAAAAGTGACAGTTTTTTACATAAAATTTGCGATTTTCTTTTGAATGGAGGGGATCAATTCTTGCAGATCTCCTCTAATTAAATAATCTTCGTCTCCAAGATAGGAGGGCTGGTTTAAGTCCACAGCAATGATCTTTCCAAACGGGTTCTGTTTTTTGTACCATCCTAAAAAACCATGATCATCATGGCTGAGTCCAATACAAATGATGTAATCCACGTGGGTAAAGTATTCCCCTCCAACCTTTTCTCGTAAATGTTTTGGATCGATTCGATAGGGAAAAATCCCGCTTGCTTCATGAAGGCAATCCAAATTTTCCGTAATTAAACGAATGTTTTTAAAAATTGCCAATTCTTTTAAGGCAAAGTGGGCTTTTGTAGGAGCGCTATAAAGACATGCTTTATGAAAGGTTAAAACTTTGGAAGCAAATTCTCGAGGTTTTTCTACCACATTTTCTAGAGAAAAAACAAACATTTCCCCTTCTTGAAATCCAAGCAGTTCGTTAAGCTCATTCATTGCAGGAATCTCTGAAGCAAGAGAAATTCCAGCTCCAGTGTAAAACAGAATGTCCTTAGTTCTGATGATCGTTTCAAGCTCGTCTTGATACATCCGTTGAGGATTCGTATTTTCGAGAACCCTTCTATCAGACACAATGTAGGAGTCTCCATCGGGATCTTCATGCTCTCCCATTTGCGGGATATGGATCTCTTCGGTTCCATCGCTTTTCATTTTATAAGTGAAAATGAGTTGATTTGATCTTTCGATGAATTTATCCTTTACACGAGCTACAAAATCGTTATACCTCTCGGAGAGAGTGCCGAGACATATCTCAATATATACTTCGTGATTCCCAGTCACAAAACGGAAATGGCTATCTTTTCCAAAATTCCAGCACATATCGAGGGTCTTCTTCTCCAACTGCTGTGTCAATTCTTCCGAAGAAAAGATATATGGATTACAAAAGTAGTTATTTTCGGTATATCCCTGGTGAGTAAAAACACATACACTAAAAACCAGCAGAATTTTAAAAATATCCATAGATATTTCTCCTTATAAATATAAACTAACCCAAAAATTATGCTGGACGACGTTTTTTTGTACTAGTAGAATATTCAATTAAGAAAATAGAAGGGTGAATAAAAGTGTTGGTCCAATGGAGAAACCCTTTCTACCTCAGATACAATATTATCCGAATTTGCCAACGCTTATAATTACACCCAAAATAGAGGCGTCAATGGGTAAAATAATCTATTTAAATGGCCCATCTTGTTCAGGTAAAACGACTCTTGCAAAGGCTTTGCAAAATTCCTTTTCCGAACCTTATCTGCATCTTGGACTAGATAAAATCATCGGTTTCATGCCCCAAAAGATCAATAACTGGGAAGGAGGAGCAGCTCCTCTTGGCTTTTCTTGGAAGCCTGCAACCGACCCTACAGGACACCCCATTTCCCAAATTTATGCAGGCCCTTTCGCTGAACGAATCATACGCTCTTTGAAAGACATTGCCTCCCTCCTTGCCTCTCAAGATTATCATCTCATCATCGATGATGTAGCATTTGGAGCTGTGGAAGTAGAAGAGTGGAAGACCGTCTTAAAAAATTACCAAGTCCTTTATGTGGGAGTCACAACTCCCTTAGATATTCTTGAACAACGGGAAAGGGACCGAAAAGATAGATATATTGGGTCTGCCCGTGGTCAGTACTTTAACGTGCACGAAAATGTTGCCTATGACATCGAAATCAACACCCACACCCAATCCCTCGAAGAAAATGTCAATAAAATCGAAGAAGCGCTTGCGAATAAATACAAAACGACAGAAAAATAAATATTTCAAGCAATGGTGTCAAATGATTGATACTCGAGCGTGAGAATACAATTTTATTTAATTATATTTTTAATTTGATACATCTGTATGGACAATTACTCGTTATTCAGTGTAACAACTTCTAGAAAAAAAATAGAAAAAGCAATATACTATACAAAAAACAAGAGAAACAAATGAATCTTTCAAATTGTAACCTGGATTTTATCAATTCTAATTTTCGTTCTACACTCAAAATGGCAAATTCTTTCTCCATTCAGACAAAAGGCATTGCATTGGCCGCTACGATCTTTGCAGGATTACTCGTCTATGGAAAAAGTAGAAGCTATATCAGCCGATCTGTAACTCGAATTGCGAGTGTTCTCCCTCCTTTTAAGGCCCTCGTTTCTCATTCTATCCTCTATTCAGAAATTCGAGAAAAAATGAAGTCGAACTTTAAGGAAGGTCTCGATCTGGCTATCAGTAATCTTTCTCCGGAAGAAGCTTTACAGCTTGTCTTGCAAAGCAGCAACCACCCCCTTGCAATCCCAGATGTGAACGAGAAACTTGAAAAATCGACAGATCGGATTCTTAGAACCTTCGATCCCAATACTTCTTGGCAAAATCAACCCCCTCTTGAAAAAAGAGCAGTATGGATCCATTACATTGTCTCTCATTTAAGTTTATTAGTATCAGACATTACTGGCACATTTTTTGATATCCCGAACCTGATCCAGCAGATTCAATCCTACCCAAAAAATCTTGCCACCCTTCTATTTGCATTTTCTCTTCCCATTTCCTTCCACTACCTTTGGAATATCCTTAAACCCGTTCTAGAAACTGTATTTGGAGATTTGGAGGCTTTTGAAAAGACACATCAAGGAAAATTTGCTTTGTTAGCTTTTTTTGCAACGCTCGTAACTTATGCTCTCATGCGAGGTGAAAAAGCAAAAAGCGTGGTTGACCATGGAGAAAAGCTCCGGTTTAATCAATTTCCTCATATGCAGCTAGACACCATTCCCTCCTTTAAATTGAAAGTGGAAGAAGTACAACCCTCCATTCATTCAGAAATGGGGATGCCTGGCTCTAGTATCTTTTTATGGCATGAAGATAAAGCCTCAGGCTCTCTTCGTTATTTCCTTAGCACTCTTTCAGAAATTGCACAGACCGGAAGAGGGAACTTCAATGAACGTATGTTTCATTACTGGGAAATTGACCTTAACGGAATCCTAGCGGCCTGCGATGAAGTAAAAGCTGTTCGTTATGAGTGGGGAAAATTGGTCAACCGAGCCAACCAAGCAGGCAACCCCTATCTTTTCATCCCGAATTTTCGCTCGATTTACAATCAGCTGAAAAATCAGGAGGAAGAGCGCGACCATGTTGTTAGTTTTGAAACAAAAGAGAGGTTTCTTGCTCAGCTAATCATGGATGATGTAAAAGAGAAAAAAATTCGTCTCATTATTGCCGGAAATAGAAAAGATGAGGAAGAAATTGCACACTTTGAGCCCTATAGCACTTTTTTTTCTCGGATCGAAGTTCCTTATGTTAAACCGGAAGAGATGGCTGAGATCATGAAACAAGTCTATTGCCCCGCAGATCGTTGGGACGCCGTTTCTCTTGATGATCATGTGATCCAAGAGATGATCAAAATGGGAAAACGGTTCAGATTGAGCCCCGAGCTCCCTGAAGAGTTTCATGAACACACTTTTGATACGTTTCAGGGAATTCTAGATTCGCGTAAAGTACAGCCTATATTGGAAGATCCCGCTAAATTCGATTGGTTTGAAGTGGATGACTTGATGTTCATGGTAGAAAAATACCAAATTTCTCTTACAGAAAAACAACAGTTTTATACTGAACTCTACGAAGAATTCCGGTCAAACCCAGAGAAAAAGACAAATATACTCGATCAAACAGGGATGATCAAACAAGAAAAAAGAGAAGAATTCCAAGCTTTGCACAGGGAAGTGCAACAAAAACTCAAAGAGACTTACACAGAAAACTTAAAAATATGGAACCAAATCGGAGAGGGGCACGGTGGAAAACTCGATGCCTATCGAGAGCTCAAAAACCGACTTTTAGAAAAATGGTGGCTATGTCGTCAACAAAAACGATCATTGGATCTTCCTCAAGTCAAAGAGATCGCAACAAAGCTCCATCTTCTTGAGAAATGCTTGATTCCCCATCTTCAGGAAACAATAAAAGAAGAAAAAAAGAAATTGAAGGGATTTGAAACAACCGCCTCTTATAATCAGATCTTTGAAAGATTGCAAAGTCATGAAAAGAACTTATTAGGTCCCCCTACTATTCGTGAGCTGAGGATGCTCCACCATCTTCCGGTTATGCTAAATGAAAAAATCATGGGACGACCTGAAGCCATCGAAGAAATTTGTAAACATATCATGCATTGGAGACAACGCTCTACTGAAAGGGACTGGAAGCGAACCGGACCTATTTTTGTATTTGCAGGTCCTCCAGGAACAGGAAAATCGACGGCTACCGATGAAATTGGAACAGCGCTCCAATTGACGCATGGATTAGTAAAGGCTCCCTTGAAAGACAATCTGAGAGCTTGGCCCGTTCCAAAATTCTATAAGAAGGGATTTAATAAGATCGATGAACAGATGTTTTCTGAAATCCAAGAATTTATCATCGACAAAAAAACATGTATTGTTATCCTCGAAGAATTTGATGTAATTGAAGACGAAGAGGCAATGAAGCAAATCCTCGAGCTTATTGGAGATGCTCCTATGAAAGTGAATAGAAACGGCAACACCTTTATACGTAATGAGCACGAGAACCCAACTGGGGAAGAAGTCGATCGGCGAAATGTAATCTTTATTTTTAACTGTAATTTTTTTGGTCTCAAATGGGATGGAAACTATCAAGCGGACAAAAAATCAGCTTTAGACAACATCAAAACCAAATACAAAGAGGCCTTTCTCACAAGAATCTGGGAAACAATTCCTTTTTCTCCTCTATCCGAGCAATCTCTAGATGAATATATCGATCAATACATCCTTCAAGCAACGAGTTCGTACACCGCCTACCGAGGGACTGTAGAAGTTGCCCCAAGTCTCAAAGAGCATTTTATCTCAAAAGCAGGGGAGTCTAAAGATCAGCTGCGTGTTTTAGATCGATATATTAGCGAAATAATCACAGAGCAATTAACGAAGCATATTCAGACTCTTTCCCTTTCGCCAAAACCCTGGAAAGCAACTCTCAGCTATGAAAACAACGCCTACAAGCTCATAGTTACTTAAGTGCCCTTCAGGAAAATGTCAAATAAATGACAAAGCCTCTGAAAAACAAACATTTATGAATGAGACCCTTTTTTTCCAAATTTTTAAGAAAATTTATGGGCATTTTGCAGAAAATGTGCAAAAATAAAGGTAATTCAAGAAATATACATGAGAGAATGCCTTGTTATTGCAATTTTCAGTTAAAAACTTTCGATCTTTTGAAAAAGAAGAAGTTTTGAACCTTTCCGCAAGTAAAGGTTCTGAATTGCTTGAGACAAACACGTTTGAAATTTCTCAAGATCACCGTTTCGTCCGTTCTGCTGTAATTTACGGCCCCAATGCAGGTGGAAAGAGTAATTTGATAAAAGCTGTTTATTTTTTGCAGCAATTTGTTCTCTTATCTTCTACATCTTTCCAAGATTTGTGACAAAACTCGCTTCACTTATCAAATCGCTCTTACAGAAGATCAAGTCATAAAAGAAGAACTTTGTGCATACCCAAAAAATTATCGTCAAACCTGGTTTACAAGAACATGGAATTCCTCTTCAAAAACATATGATTGGTATCAAGGGCCTAGCTTTAAAGGAGAACATAAAGCCTGGGAACAGATGACCCGAACAAATGCTCTCTATCTTTCGACGGCAGTACAATTCAATAGTGAGCAATTGAAGCCAATCTTTCTTTGGTTTAAAGACCAGTTGGTCATTTTATTAAAAAATGGTCCTATTCATGAAGTATCTTTTAATCCTGATCTTTCCTTTCAGTTTTTGAAAGATCCAAATACCGCTCCTTGGATATATAAATTTATGGAATGTGCTGACATAGGCATAGAAAACTTCGAATTAATGGAAGAAGAAAGTCCCACAATAAAAAAAACTACAGTAAAGACCCAGCACAGAATCTTAGATTCTGATCAAAAAGTATTTTTCGACTTATATTTAGACGAATCCGATGGAACACAAAGATTGTTTTCACAAGCAGGAGGATGGTTAAAAGCTTTACGTGAAGGATTAGTGCTTCTTGTTGATGAACTTGATCTCCATCTTCACCCAAACATTGTTAGGTATTTGATAGAACTTTTTCATAGCCCAAAACTCAATCAGAACAATGCTCAACTAATTTTCACCACTCATGACACTTCCTTACTAGATTGCGATTTATTTAGAAGAGACCAAGTTTGGTTTGTACAGAAAGATGAACGCCAAGGATCACGTCTCTATTCCCTTTTAGATTTTAAACCCCGCAAAGGCGAAGCAATTGGAAAAGGTTATCTACAAGGTCGCTATGGGGCACTCCCATTTATAGGTAAATTTCGTTTCTCATGAACAGAAGAATCTCTATCCGCTCCTACCGAAAACCAGATACCCTTTACTCACCTCTTGATTTGATTGTCTGTGAAGGAGAAACCGAGGTGGATTATCTTTGCGAACTTGCAAGAAATTTACGAATACATGCCCATATATGTAAAGGAGATGGTACTGATCCGAAAAGCATTGTAAATAGCGCAAAACGAAAATCTAAAAATGTGGGAGGGATTTACTCTGTCGCAACCGTTCCCCTTGAACGAAAAAAAGGTTACGGTACAGCAATGGTGACCCATCTGCTTACGGAAGCAAAAAACCAAGGATATCCAACCGCAACCTTATACGCGACAAAGGAAGGAAAGCCTCTACACGAACGGTTAGGGTTTACCGCGTGTAATAGGATAAAGAAATATATATCCCGTTGTAAGCAATAGCTGTCAGCTGCTAATCTTTCATAGATCTTCTTGTGCCTTAGAACTTTTTCAAAAATTTGTTTGATTGTTATTTTGCGAAAAGACACAAGGAAAGACATGGGGACCGTAGACAGCCAAGGGATAAAAATTCACTATATAGGTAAAAAGACGACCGATACCAAAAAACTGTCGCTCTTGTTTGCCCCTGGAATCATGATACCAGCCTGGATATGGGAAAAACAGCTCGAATATTTTTCAAAACACTATAATGTTATAGCCATGGATCCCCGCTCTCAAGGAGATTCTGAGCAAACTACGGAAGGACATTATGCTCTCTCTATGGCTAAAGATATTCAGGCTGTAGTAGAAACACTTGATTTGCAGAACGTTGTAGTTATTGGATGGTCGCTTGCAGTGCCACAAGTTGTCAATTACGCTATACACTTCGGCTCCCCCAGAATAGTAGGACTTGTACTCATCGATGGAATCCTTGGAATAGACCCTAGTTTGCCATTTTACCAATCGATGATCGATCTTTGGCTACAATTTCAAATGGATCGAACCTTCCATACAAGGGAATTCATTAAAAGCATCTTTAGGCAACCTCAAGAAGAATCATTTATTCAAAAGTTAACAGAGGTGGCTCTACGAACGCCCACCAATACAGCCATGACACTCATCAACAATTATATGTTCCAAGATTTTCGTCCCCTTTTGCCAAAGATTAAAATTCCTGTGTTCATTGCAACCGTTGACGGTCCTCGCCTAGGTTATATGCAGATGATGCAAAACATGATCCCAAACTCCCATTTAGAGATTTTTCATTCCGCGGGCCATCCTCTATTTATAGATCAACCAGAAGCTTTTAATCGCTCTTTAGAAGCATTCCTAAAGAATCTCCCGGTGGAAAAAAATTAATAAGACAAAATCTCTGTTACTTCGAAAATGTTCGGGGCCGAACGGGATTGCCACCAAGAATTTTAAGTCCCAAACGCTTTCATAACGTCAAATGATGGCCGCACTATTTCGAGAAAAATTCTATCAAACGACACGGTTTCGCGTGTATTGGTTTCTTAAATCGCGCCATGTATTGGACCACCCATGGACCAAATCGGTTGACATAGTTGTACCCTATAGGGTACAATATAGAATATGGCAGAATGTTACCGACTCATATTGACAGAAGAATTTCGGGAATGGCTAAGTAGTGAAACTCCACGATCTCGGTATCAGATTGATGCAAGATTAGCAAAGATCCGCTTAGATGGCTATTTTGGGAATCACAAATCTGTGTCCCATGAAGATAAAGGAACATTAAAAGATCACATTTGGGAACTTAAGTTCAATGATGGAAGACGCATTTATTATGCTTATATTCCAGAAAAAAACATTTTGCTGTTATTAGGAGGTAATAAAAATGGGCAAGACAAAGATATCAAGAAAGCAAAAAACCTCTTCATTAAGAACACAATTAAAGGGAAAGAGAGTGAGAAAAAAAACACAAACTAGTTTTGTTCTTCGAAAAGATGCAAACTTAAAAGAATACGATCCTATTAGAAATCTGCTCGACATTAATAAAATGGGCGCTGCTATCATGCAATGTTTTATTGAAAACGATACAGAAGGTGTTTTAGAAATTATCGAAAATTACCTTTACGCTTTAAATAAAACGCAATTTTTAAAGGAAGCAAAAGTACCACGATCTACTGCTTATAATTTCTTTAGAAGAAGAAATCCAACGATAAAAACTCTAGCAAAAATCATCCATGCTTCAGCTCCAAAGAGGAGGTAGTACTCTAAAAAATTATTATCCTAAAAGAGAGCAAATGTTACCCGGATTAGCTTACGAAGAGCTCCTACCCTCTTTAGAATCATTGTATGATTTTGAAATCCTAAAATAGTGAAACTGAGTATTTTTTTATAATTTAAAGCTGTAAAAACTCGGTTTTCTATACAAAGAATGCTCGGAGCCGGACTCGAACCGGCACGGGGTTGCCCCCAAGGGATTTTAAGTCCCTAGTGTCTACCTATTCCACCATCCAAGCGGGAAAAGAAAAGTAGATTAATTCCTTTTCTGATTTAGGTCAATAAAGAGGAAGGAAGAGTGTCCAAATTGGACCAATACCCCTCTATAAAGGTTCTTCACCCCCACCTGTCAGTTCTTTAGTAAAATCCCAAAAGGTTTTCTTTTCGTTTGCGTCGGGGGTAGGTACTTCTTCTTCTTGCTTTTGGGGAGCAGTTTCTATTTTTGGTTCCTCTTCTTTTTTTGTCGGCTGTGCTAAAATCCCTCGATACCTCGCAATGGTCTCGGAAATGAGGGTGGGAGGAGGAGGTAAAAGAGAACTTAAAATCCCACGGGTCTCCGTTGGAGCTTTTCTTTCGCTCATTCCCAATATTTGAGGTTCTGGTAACTCAGCATGAGAGATCTCTAAAGGTTTCTCCTCGGAAGAGACTTGTGCTTCTTCTTCTTCCTTAGTTCTTCTTCGTCTAGAATGGCGTCTTCTATCCCGTTTCTTTTCCATCCGATTTTCTTTTTTTCCTTCCTGCACAGGAGTAACTTCCGCTTCAGCAACTTTCGCCTCTTTTTTGATAGGAACCATTTTCGGTCTAGACACTTTGATCGGTTCTTCACCCTCTGTATGTTTCAGCATCATTCGTGCTTCACGCACTTCCAATACTTCATAATCTGTTACTGGTAAAAGGAACATTCTAGGTTTTTCTAGAGAACGAAAAAAACAGGCGTTCCCAAAAGAAACGATTTCAATGGAGTCAAGAAAATATTCTTCGGGTGACTCTCCTTTACTACTCCGAATCACGAGTTTATTTCCTTCTTTTGGTGTAATAATTGTTTCTACAACAGGTTCTCTTGTATATTCCACGAATAAAATCCTATTTTTTGTTATGTTTATGGAGGCTCGGTTTAAATCTCATGCTCTGCCATATACTCAATGAGATCGACAATTCGAGCAGAGTATCCTACTTCATTGTCATACCAGGCGATGATTTTAAAAAACCGATCAGAAAGACCCAAACCTGCCTCTTTATCAAAAATGGCAGAATAGGTGCTTCCAATAAAATCAGAAGAGACCACAGGTTCATCGCAATAAGATAGAATTCCTGACATCCCCCCTTCAGACGCAACTTTCATCGCTCTGCATATTTCTGCATACGAGGCTGGTTTTGAAATTCTAACTGTTAAATCTACAACGGAAACATCCCCAACCGGCACTCTCAATGACATTCCAGTTAGTTTCCCTTTAATCTCTGGAATGACAAAACCAACAGCTTTTGCTGCACCAGTTGTGGCTGGTATGATATTTTGGATAGCACTACGCCCTCCTCTCCAGTCCTTTTTAGATGGTCCATCTACTGTAGGTTGTGAAGCGGTGACTGCGTGTACAGTCGTCATCAACCCTTCCTCGATTCCAAATTGATCTAAAAGAACTTTCGTGATAGGTGCTAAGCAGTTCGTGGTGCAGGAGGCATTGGATACTATGGTGTCTTTGGATGGATTATATTTTTTGTGATTCACCCCCATCACATATGTAGGGACTTCTTCTTCTTTTGCAGGGGCAGATATAATTACCCTTTTAGCTCCCGCTTCAATATGCTTTATAGCATGTTCTTTGGAACTAAAAAGACCTGTAGATTCTACAACATAATCAATTCCAAGTTCCTTCCACGGAAGTTTTGCAGGATCCTTTTCAGAGAAAACGATTGTTTTCTTGCCATTCACAATCAGTGCATTTTCTTCTATTTGGATCTGGCCAGGAAATCGACCATGAACGGAATCATATTTAAGCAAATAGGCCAAATGATCGGGAGAAACCAGATCATTAACAGCCACGATATGGATCCGATCCGTTTTAGCAGCTATCCGAAAAACCAGCCTACCAATCCTTCCAAATCCATTAATCGCGATTTTAATGCTCATTCTCTACTCCCAAATGCAATAGTTCCAGGTTACTTTGCTCTTTATGGACTGTTCAACAATAAATTGAACAGTCCTTACTACCTGGAATTTTGGGGTTCCACTTATTCCGATAGATATTCGATGATGCAGGTTTGAGCGCTATCCCCTACCCGATTTTTATACTTTACAATTCTAGTATAGCCTCCAGCTCGACTTTCAAAACGCTCTCTTAAAGTTCCAAATAATACCTTCATCACATTTCTGTCGTCGTTAAAAGCATTCGTTTTTCCCTCTTTTGCACTTCTCATTTCTTTCGGAGTCAATCGGTTGTAACGGATCATCAACTTCTGTACCGCTTGCCTTCTGCTAGCTAACGTATTTTTCTTTGCTAACGTGATCACTTTATCAGCATAGCTTTTCAAAGCTTTCGCTTTTGCCAATGTCGTCTTAATCTTCCCATGGACAATCAAAGATTTTAACATGTTGGCAAAAAGGCAACGTCGATGTGAGGAATTTCTTCCTAATTTAATCGTCTTATTCTGGTGTCTCATGAAGTTTATCCTTCAGCGTTTAATTTTTCTTCTTTTTCAGCTAAATACTTTGAGATTCTCTCTCTTACATTATCAGAAGTAATTCCGTATCTTGATAAATCCATTCCAAGAGAAAGCCCCATTTCATGCAACTTGGCTTTGATCTCGTTTAACGATTTTTTTCCAAAGTTTCGGAATTCCAACATCCTTCTTTCAGGGATGGTTACAAGCTCGGCAATCGTTTCAATTTGCGCACCGCTTAAACAGTTTGTTGAGCGAACGGAAAGCTCTATCTCATCAATTTTGAGAGCAAGCTTTTCCATAATTTCATCGTAATCGGTATCCGAATCTTCTTCCCCTTCATCAAAGGTAAGAGTATGCTCTTTAATTCTTTCAAACACATCAAAATGTTTTACTCCAATTTGAGCAGCAAAAGCAAGCGCTTCGGTAGGTGTCACCCTACCATCAGTAGAAATTTCTAAGATTAAACTATCGTAATCTGTATCTTGCCCTACCCTTGTGTTCTCTACGTAATAATTTACCAGAGTTACCGGAGTAAAGGAGGAATCGATTAATACCTCATCCGATATCTTTTCTTTAATTGGATGCCTTTCTGAAGGAACGTACCCCCGTCCAATAGCGATTCGAAGATCGACCTGTTTTTTTACAGGCTTAGTCACTGTAAGCACATGCATTTCGGGATTTACTACTTCATAATGACTTCCAGAGATCAAATCTTTTAAAGTAATCTTCACCTGTCCGTTGTTTTTATCTAAATCGTTTTGGGATACTTCGATAACACTGCTAACCACTCTAGGCTGTCTTGAGTGCATCTCTTCATCCGTTGGCAGCTTTCTTAATAATGCTCCTTTCAGGTTCAAGATGATGTCAGCCATATCTTCGACGACACCCTCAATCGACATGTACTCGTGGTGAACCCCTTCGATTCTCACGGATATGATTGCGGGAGCTTCCAGCGACGATAATAGTACCCGCCGCATAAAATTTCCCATGGTATGCCCATATCCTCTCTCAAAAGGTTCCGCTATGAATTTAGCATACGTTTTTGTTGACGATTCATCTTCTTTTTTGATTTTTTGAGGCATTTCAAATTTGCCGTACTTTACTGACATGCACTAACTCCTCTTTTTCTTACACGCGACGACGTTTTCTTGCTCTACAACCGTTATGTGCCACTGGCGTAATATCTTCAATATAGCTGATATTTAATCCCGCACTTTGCAATCCCCTTACAGCGGACTCGCGGCCTGCTCCAGGACCTTTTAGTTTTACACCAACTTCCTGCATCCCCATTCCTGCAGCCACTTTGCCAGCATCTTGAGCTGCTACTGTAGCAGCAAATGCCGATGACTTCCTAGATCCAGAAAACTTCACTTTACCAGTCGAGGACCAGGTCACCACATGCCCAACGAGGTCGGTAATCGTTACGATGGTATTATTAAAGCTCGCTTTCACATAGGCAATCCCTATGGGAACGTTTTTATGAACTTTTTTCTTAGCCTTTGCCGGCTTCTTAGTAGGTGTTGCTGTTGTTGTTGTTGGTTTTGTTGACAATGTTCGTCACTCCTCTAAATAAAAAATATTTTTATTTCGCTGTTGGCGCTTTTTTCTTGCCAGCTACAGTTTTTCTCTTCCCTTTTCTTGTCCGAGAATTTGTTCTCGTCCTTTGCCCTCTTACTGGCAAACTGGAACGGTGCCTCGAACCTCTATAGGAATGGATACTAATCAATCGTTTAATGTTGTTTTGAACTTGTCTCCTCAAGTCCCCTTCAACCGTATATTCGGATTGGAGCAAATGGTTGATTTTTGCAATATCATCCTGCGTAAGTTCTTTCGCACGAATGTCCTTGTTGAGATTTAGTTTATTGATCACTTCTAGTGATTTTTTCCGACCTATTCCATAAATATAGGTTAGGCTCACTTCTAGTCGTTTATTATCAGGAATGTCGATTCCGATTACCCTTGGCATTAGTTTTCTCCTATTGTTCCAAGAAAGAATAAAAAATTGTAACAAATACTCGCATATATCATCCAGGAAATTCTACTTCCGAGCCTCTCCTGAAAAAACCGTTTGCAGATTTCTAAGAGAATTTTTCGATAAAAAAATCCTGACCTAGCTTCTACCTCTAATCCTTCCCTTTTTCATGAATCCTTCGTACCGCTTCATGATAAGGTGCGATTCCACCTGTTTCATTGTATCCAAAACTACCCCTACTAAGATTAGTAGTGCTGTCCCACCAAAAAAGTAGCTAATCGTTTGAGGAACCCCCAACATTCTTCCAACAATATTTGGCAAAATCGCAATTAAGGATAAAAATACGGCTCCAATTACAGTGATACGATTCATGGTGCTCTCCAGATAATCTTGTGTCGGTTTCCCTTGTCGAATTCCAGGAATAAAAGCCCCATTTTTTTTCATATCGGAAGCAATTTGGTCTGGACGAAATTGCATCGCAGTCCAAAAATAGGTGAAGAAAATGATCAATGTTACATACATCACGAGATGAAAGGTGCTACCAGGGGAAAGCCAATTGGCGAAAGTACTCATCCAATGACCGCCACCTATAAGCTGTCCAATGGTTGCTGGAAACATGAGAAATGAGGTAGCAAAAATAACCGGTATTACCCCTGCATAATTCACTTTTAAAGGAATATAAGAACTTCCACCCTGAACTTCTTTTCTTCCCACAATTCTTCTTGCATACTGTAATGGAATTCTTCTGTTTCCTTGAATAATTAAAATCGTCGCGATCGTCACTAGCACAAAAGTAGCCATTAAAACAAAAATGGTAGCCGCGTTCATTTGACCAGGTTCTTGAGAATCCAAGTTCAACTGTTGAAAGATGATTCCTAGAGCCGTAGGCAATTGGGAAAGGATACCCAAGGTGATAATCAAACTCATTCCATTTCCAATTCCTTTTTCCGTAATCTGCTCTCCGATCCACATCAACAAGATCGTTCCCGTCGTCATCGTACAGATAAAAATAAGATAGAATAACCAAGGAAAGCCAAAGGCAGTCACATTTAACAGATCCCCAGTAATGACCCCAGGTTGGTTATAGTTAATCTGGATTGCATACTTAGCAAAAACTGCCGATTGCAAAAAAGCCAATCCTAAGGTAAGGAATCGTGTCATTTTATTGACCTTTCTCCTTCCTGCCTCTTGGTTCTCACGAATTTCTCTTTGTAAACTAGGTACAACCCCAACTAGAAGTTGTAAAATGATCGAAGCCGATATATAGGGGACCACGCCTAGCGCAATCACTGTCATCTGAGAAAAAGCACCACCGGAAAAAATATCTACGAGTTGGAAAAGGTTTTGAGTTCCCCCTGTAGCATTTCTAAAATAGGTTACTGCAATTTCTCCATTAATCCCAGGAACAGGGATAAATCCCCCCACCCTGCAACAAGCTAATAATAAGAGAGTGATTAGGATTTTTTTCTTCAATTCCGGAATTAAAAACACTCGACTGATCGCACTAATCATTCTTCTACTCTTTTACTTCAACAATTTCTGCTTTGGCTTTTTTTAATTTTTCTTTAGCCCCTTCGGATACAGCATCTACTTGAATCTTCACTTTTTTGGTTAGCTCGCCATTTCCAAGGATCTTTACACCGTTCGATTCCCCGTTGACCAATCCTCGTTCTCTCAAATTCTTTAAATTTACAACCTCTCCGTCACTGAATGCTTTTTCAATTTGGGTTAAATTTACAATATGCAACCTTTTTTGGAATCTGACGTTACTGAATCCTCTTTCAGGGAGTTTCATGAAAAGTCTCATTTGTCCCCCTTCATATCCCCATCTTCGCTTATATCCAGACCGGGCACCAGCCCCTTTTTGCCCACGACCACATGTTTTCCCTTTTCCACTTCCTGGGCCTCGACCTAGTAACTTTCGAGCCTTTCTTTGTCTCGTAACATCCTGTAATCGGTTAAGTGTTGTCATGATAAGCCTCGCATCTTTTTAACTGTTTCTCGACTTTTCATCGATTTGAGCGCTTTAAACGTTGCATGCACTAAGTTCATTGGATTGTTCGCCCCGATGCTTTTTGCCATCACGTCTTTGATTCCTGCCATCTCCAAAATAGACCTTACTTTGGATCCGGCAATAACTCCTGCACCCTCTCTTGCCGGCTTAATCAAGACATGGGCTCCGTCCCATTTAATTTCTACTTCATGAGGTACAGAGCTACCCTCAAACTTAATATCGATGATGTTTTTTCGTGCAGCTTCTCCACCTTTTTTGATTGCATCTGTAAGCTCGTTTGCCTTTGCAAATCCGTATCCAATTTTCCCTTTGCCATTTCCTACAAGAATGAGTGCTGAAAAACTAAATTTTCTACCACCTTTAACCACTTTAGCGCATCGGTTAATGTATAAAACTTTTTCTTCAAACTCGCTTTCAGGCTGCTTTTCAAACTCTTTTTCTTTATGTTTTGCCATGGATCTCCCTATCCAAAATTAAAATACTTTAAAATACCAATCCTTTTTCTCGTGCAGCATCTGCCAACGCTGCTAGGACGCCGTGGTATTTGAAGGGGCCGCGATCAAAGATCACTCGATGAATATTTTTTTGCTTTGCTAGTTCAGCGATTTTTTCCCCTAACTTGCGTGCAGTCTCTTTATTTTTTTTGCCATACTTTTTTTGTTTAAATTCTTTAGAGTACGTATTCACGTGAGCCAATGTTATCCCTGCTTCATCATTGATGATCTGAACATCAATATTGGCGCAGGTTTTTACAACACATAGCCTTGGGCATTCGCTTGTTCCACGCAATTTTTTTCTGACGCGAAGAGCTCGCTTCTCCCGTACTCGAATATTTCTTAGATTCTCACCATGCATGATTTAACCTTTATTTACTTAGCCGCTGCTGCTTTTCCAGCTTTTCTTCTAATATATTCATCCTTATACTTTACTCCCTTCCCTTGGTAAGGTTCGGGTGGTCGAAGACTTCTTACTTCCGCTGCAAATGATCCCACTTTTTGTTTGTCTATGCCCGAAACCACAATCGTAGTGTTTTTGTCTACTTTGACTTCGATCCCTTCAGGAATATTGATAAGAGTAGGATGAGAGTAACCTAACTGTAGATCCAACGCTTTTCCTTTTACCGCTGCGCGATACCCAACCCCTACAAGTTCAAGAATTTTTTCAAATCCCTTGCTTGTACCTGTAACCATATTTTGAATTAAGGTACGATAGAGACCGTGAAATTTGCTAATGCCCTCTTTTTCGGCCGCAGAAACAACAATGTGTGACCCCTCTACTTTTACTTCAATGTCTTCTTTTAATTCGAGAGACAATGATCCCTTTGGTCCTTTTACTTGAACCTGCTTTCCGTTTACTTTGATCTCTACACCCTTTTCAAGTAGGATGGGACTTTTTCCTTTACGCGACATGATGGACTCCTTAAACGTTTACCATACCTTGCAAACCAGCTCGCCACCGACTCTGCTTTCTTTTGCTTGCCTTCCTGAAATTACCCCTTTTGGCGTGGATAATATAGTAACTCCAAATCCACCGTAATATTCAATGATATCACGATGGCTAATATATTTTCTCAATCCAGGTCTAGAAACCCGCTTTAAACCTTGAATGACTGGTTTCTGCCCTGCAGCATATTTCAGAACGATTCTCATAGTTCCAATGGTTTTTTCTTTTGTAACTGTGTAGCTTTCTATCAGCTTTTCTTCTTTTAGAATCTCTGCAATGCATTCCTTTAGCTTACTCCATGGAACATCCACATAACGGTGTTGTGCTTTAAGAGCATTTCGGATCCTGGTTAAAAAATCTGCAATAGGATCACTGATTGTCATATTCTTTCTTTCCCCTCTTTTTACTGGTGAACGACCACTTCATTATCTTTAAAAGGCATGCCAAGTAATCTTAACAATTCCACACACTCTTCATCCTCTTGAGCAGAGGTTACAAACGTAATGTGCATCCCTTGCTGCCTTTTTACTTCATCAAGATTGATTTCAGGAAAGACTTGTTGGTCTTCTAGCCCTAACGTATAATTCCCTCTTCCGTCACATTTGAAAGGAAGTCCTCGAAAGTCGCGGATCCTTGGCAATACAATGTTAAACAAGCGATCCATAAACTCATACATTCGCTCGCCTCTCAAAGTTGCCTTAAGTCCAATCGGCTGCCCTTCACGCAATTTAAAATTAGAGATGGAACTTTTCGCTTTGGTGATTAGAGGTTTTTGTCCTGTAATCATTGCCAATTCCTTAATGTGATCTTGCAATATGTTTTTATCTTTTGCAGCTTCTGCAATCCCCATGTTGACCACGATCTTCTGTAATTTAGGGATTAACATCTCATTTGTAATAGCAAACTTCTTTCTTAGCTGGTCCTTTACGGTCTTTTTATATGTTTCTTTTAGTCTAGCCATTGTTGTTACTTACACCTTTTTCAAACTTCCTGAAGTAGTTATAAAACGAGCAAAGGAGCTCCCATTGGAATCTTACCCCTACCTCTTCCATTACTTCGAAGCACCTTTTATAAATTCACGATACACGATAAACTTGTTTTCCTTTCGGTAACAAATTGTACGATTCCCTTTCTTATCCGCCCCGATTTTTGCCTTTACTGGTTTTTCATCAATGCATAGCTGCACATTTGAAATGTGAATCGGTTTTTCGATATCTAATATCGCCCCTTTCGGATTTGCCTCGGACTTTTTCACATGTTTTTTTCTGACGTTAATCCCCTGGACAGTCAAATAATCGCCCGTTTTTCTTAATACTTTTCCGGTCTGTCCCTTATAATTGCCTGTGATGACAAATACATGATCTCCGGTACGAATTTTTTTTGAAACTTTTGCTTCCGTTTTATTTTTCATAACTTCCCCAATTCCGATTAAATCACTTCTGGCGCAAGCGAGCTAATTTTTACGAATCCACGATCCCTAACTTCTCTTGCAATCGGGCCAAATATACGGGTCCCTTTGGGATTCCCTTTTTCGTCGATGATCACACAGTCATTGCTGTCAAACCGTAACTTTGAACCATCATTTCTTTGAATGTACCGTTTTGTTCTGACTACAACAGCTCGCACAACATCCCCTTTCTTTGCCGATCCTTCGGGATTTGCGTCTTTTACAGAACATACGATGATATCCCCGACTTTTGCATATCTTCGCTTGGATCCACCGAGCACTTTAAAACATTTTACTTTTTTCGCGCCTGTGTTATCTGCAACTTTTAATTCGGTTTCTTGCTGAATCATTTTTTTTCTCGCAGGGTTATTCGTTTACTTCCACGACTCGCCAACGTTTTAGTTTCGAGATCGGTCTTGTTTCTTCAATAGTAACTTTGTCACCTACATTGATCTTTTCCAATTCATGATGTGCATAGAATTTTTTTGCTCTGTCAATCACCTTTCCATAGATCGGATGTCTGCAACTTCTAGTTACTTTTACAACTACGGTTTTCGCCATTTTATTGCTGACAACTACGCCTTCTTTTACCTTTCGTCTTGCACGCTCTTTATCCATGGTTTTTTTAACCTTCTATCTTTTGGTTTTTCAATTCCTTTTCGCGCAGAATTGTTTTCAAACGCGCAATATCTTTTCGTTTTTGTTTTTTTAAATGAGTTTGCTTTTGATCATGTTTTCCTTGATTCTTGAACAGGAATAATTCCTTTCTAAAATCCTCTAGTTTCGCATGCAACTCTTCTGCTGTGTTGTCTCGAAATTCTTGCGCCTTTTTCATAACTTACCTCTAAACTTGTTCCACTCTTTCTACAAAGCGCGTAGTAATTCCCAATTTTGCGGCTGCTCGTCGAAGTGCATTCTGTGCATCCTCTTTCGAAACATTCGCAACCTCAAATAATACTCTTCCAGGTCTTACAACTGCAACCCATTGCTCTACTGCGCCTTTTCCTTTTCCCATTCGAACTTCTGCTGGTTTTTTAGATACCGGCTTATCAGGAAAAATCCGTATCCAAACTTTCCCTTTTCTACTAAAGTATCGGTTGATCGCTACACGGCATGCTTCAATCTGTCTAGCCGTAATCCAGCCTCTATCTAAAGCTTGAATTCCAAACTCGCCAAAATGGACAAAGTTAGCAGCTTTGCTTAAACCACGGAACTGTCCTTTTTGCATTTTGCGGTGCTTGGTCCGCTTAGGCATCATAACCATAGTTATGCAACCTCCTTATTTCGCGTATCTTCGCCGCGATTGATCCAAACTTTCACACCAATACAGCCATAGGTAGTTTCGGCTCGAGCCGTTGCATAATCAATATCAATTCTCAATGTGTGTAGAGGAGTGCTCCCTTCCTTATACCACTCGGTACGTGCAATTTCCGCTCCACCAAGTCTTCCTGAAACCTGTACCTTAACCCCTTGGGCACCTGCATCCAGGGAGGCTTGCATTGCTTTTTTCATCGCTCTTCGGAAAGGGATTCTCCTTTCCAGCTGACGTGCAATCCCATCTGCTACGATTTGCGCATCTAAATCAGGCCTTTTGATTTCCTCTACTTCAATCCAAACTTGTTTTCCTGTGAGTTTGCTCAATTCACTTTTCAAAACATCAATCTCGGCCCCTTTTTTTCCAATCACTAAGCCGGGTCTAGCAGTAACGATGGTAACCTCAATTTTCTCGCTCATTCTGCGAATACGAATTTTTGAAGTACCCTGACAAATCGGTTTCTTCATTAAATATTCACGTATGTGTTGGTCCTCAATCAATTGAGTCCCGAACTCTTGCTTATTTGCAAACCACTTTGATCGCCATCTTTTGTTTCGTATCAATCGAAATCCGATCGGGTTGGTCTTTTGTCCCATGTTATCTCCTTATTCTCCCACAACTACAGTAAAATGACTTGTTCTTCGAAGTATTGGGTGGCTTCCCCCTTTATTCTTCGGTCTTGCTCTTTTGTATCTAGGTCCGCCATCTACGCGAACCTCAATGACACGCATTTGATCTCTTCTGATATTATGCTGTGTTTCCGCATTTGCAATTGCACTGCTTAGTGTTTTTACAAGCAACCTTCCTGCTTTCAGGTTGCTATGTTTTAGTTGCAACATTGCCTCATCCACAGACTTTCCACGAATCAAACCCGCTGCAAGAACGGCTTTCTTAGGACTGATGCGAAGATACTTTGCTACTGCTTTTGCTGTTGTCATTTTTCTACCTTCTTATTTCTTAACGGGGTGCCCTCTGAAAATCCTTGTTGGCGAAAACTCTCCGAGTCTATGGCCCACCATATTTTCAGAAACAAACACTGATATAAATTTTTGTCCATTATGCACTTCAAAAGTGTGCCCAACCATGTCAGGCGTTATCATGGAACGTCTCGACCAAGTTTTCATCACGCTCTTTGTTCCTTCTCGATTCTGCTTCTCAATTTTGTTTAGTAGATGATGATCTACAAAAGGTCCTTTTTTCAGTGATCTAGCCATGGTTATTTTTTCCTTCGATCTTTAAGAATAAACTTATTCGACTTCCGATTGGAACGGGTTCTCTTCCCTTTCGTATACTCAGCCCAAGGAGTTTGAGGAATGTTCCCTTTACTACGTCCTTCACCTCCACCATGTGGGTGATCCACCGGGTTCATAGCTACCCCTCGAACGGTGGGTCGAAATCCTTTCCAACGGACTCTTCCTGCTTTCCCTTCGACTCTACTTGTATGCAATGGGTTCGACACAACTCCAATCGTCGCCCGGCACTTTTCATTCACCAACCGCATTTCGCCTGATGGGAGTCGAATCGTAGCATATCCATCACTTCTTGCCATCAACTGTGCAGAAAGTCCTGCAGAACGAACCAACTTACCACCACGCCCTGGAACCATTTCAATATTATGGATCACGGAACCAAGTGGCAAATCTTTTAGCATCATACAACAGCCGACATTATACGGCGGTTTTTCACTAGTTTGAACCTGATCCCCTTCTTTCAATCCCTGTGGCGCCAAAATATACCGCTTTTCCCCATCCGCGTAGTTTAGAAGCGCAATGTAAGCGGTGCGATTCGGATCGTATTCAATAGACGCAACTCTTGCAGGAATGTTTTCTTTATCCCTTTTAAAGTCGACCATGCGATAGTGTCGTTTGTGCCCTCCACCCCGATGTCTACAGGTAATGTGACCATGGTTATTTCGGCCATTGGTTTTCCTTTTAGGCAATAGCAAAGACTTTGTGGGTTTTACTACGCCCCGCTGATCCTCTCCTTGTTTAGTGAGGGTAGCATGAATTGGCAATAGTAAATGTCTCGTTCCAGGTGTTTTGGGTCGAAATTTTTTAAACATGACCTTTATTTTACTCCGTTAAACTTCATCAATTTGGTCTTTGGGTTCTAACGTCACAATCGCCTTTTTAAACGACGACTTTTTTCCCACAATATTATTTCTTTTACGCGTTGGCTTTTGTTTTACATTGATGGTATTTACAGCAACCACTTTTACTTTTTTTTCGCTATATATCTCTTCGATGGCTTGGGCGATGTCCTTTTTCGTTGCAAGTGGATTGACCACAAACACGTATTTAGGATTTTCACATCGTGCTACCGATCGATTAGAGGTTGCATCTTTTAACTGCTGAAGCATTGTTGCTTTTTCAGTAACCAAGCGTCGTTTGATAATCTCGTACGGACTTTTTGTCTTCATATCTATCCCTTTTTTAACGCAACCATTCTACAATTTCTTTTAGAGCTTCTTCAGTAAGAATAAGATGATTGGCAACCATCACATCATAACCACTAATATTTTTTGCCAAACGAAATTCTGTTTTTTGAATATTTCGCATGCTCTTAATAAACAATTCATGCTTGGCAGTGTGTAGAGAAACCTGCGTATTTTCCATCCCTTCTACTTCGATCTCTTTCTCAATCCCTTCGCCAATAAACAAAACCCGTTTCTTCAATTGCAAAGCCTTAAGAAATCCAGCAACCACTTTAGTTTTTGGCTGTTCTACTTTGGTCGTTTCGAGAACTAGTACATCCCCATTTCGAATTCTTTCGGAGATCAATGCTCTAATGGCAGCTTTTCGCTCTTTTTTATTGATGCGTACATGCTGATCAAATTTCGGTTTAGGTCCAAATACAATTCCACCACCTCTAAACTGAGGAGCCACAAGAGTACCCTGTCTTGCATTTCCACTACCTTTTTGAGGCCTTGGTTTTTTAGTGGTATGATCCACTTCAGAACGTGTTTTCGTAGAGGCTGACCACTGTCTTGCATTCTTTCGAATCGCTACGATGTAATCCTTTATGGACTGTCCATGTGCTTCTGCATCAACGAGCGCAGGATCTACTTTGACGGTCCCGATTTCTTTACCTTCGATATTGTATTTTTTTAATGTAGTAGTCACGTTTTTCTCCGATCAATTACGCTGCATATTTTTTTGTAGCTTTTGTGATATACACTAAGCCGTTTCTTGCACCAGGAACCTGCCCTTCTACAATCAAAAGGTTATCCTCTTTCACAATCATAACCACTCGTAGGTTCTGTACAGTTACAGAGCGATTACCCATTTGACTTGCTGCTTTTCCGTTTGGTAGAACTCTACCTGGGGTACTTCTCATTCCTGTAGAACCATGGTGACGGTGAAAACTTGAACCATGTGCTGCAGGACCGCCAGAAAAATTATGCAACTTGATTACCCCTTGGTAACCTTTCCCCTTGGAAGTTGCGGTTGCATCGACGAATTTCACTTCATTGAAAACAGAAACATCTACCTCTTGTCCAACGGTGTACTCTTTAGAGTTTTCAATGCGCGATTCGGTCAAATATCTTCTAGGATCTATGCCGGCTTTTTTAAAGTGGCCTCTAAGAGGCTTCTTCACCCTTTTTTCGATTGTGCGAGCATCTTTCACTTTCACTTTTTCAAAGCCAAGCTGAACGGCGTTATAACCATCTGACTCTTCTGTTTTGATTTGAGTGACTACATTCGGTTCGATTTCAATTACGGTGCATGGAACCATCTGGCCTTGCTCATCATATAGCTTGACCATCCCACGCTTTTTTCCCATGAGTTTTAGAGTCATACACGTTCCTTCGTTTTTAACGCTGCACTTAACTAGCCATTCCTTTGGTGATTAATTTAGGTTATCAATCCCAGTTTAGCTAGCGCAACTTTCGTTGCTTAGTGCCCCTTTTTGATGGGGATACAGAGAGACTAACAAAGACCCCGATTTTTTCACAAGAAAATTGTTTTTTCTCTGATATTTTTTTCTCTGCTCTAGGGTATTTGCTTTTTTGAGGGATATATACGCCGTCTCAAATTTGCCTTTTTTAAGAGATATGCGCCGTCTCAAATTTGGCTTTTTTGAGGGATATATACGCCGTCTCAAATTTGGATATTTTAAGAGATATACGCTGTCTTAAATTTGGCTTTTGAGAGTTTGTCTATTTAAGGCTTAAGAACATCTTGTTCGTCTTGACTGGAATTTTTGTTACGAGTGATTTTTCTTCGAACATTTTTCT
>Ga0206882_1025_pt1 | contig 35343 bp, 34 predicted proteins | sample Alteio_BWOrgCont_4_FD_152908 | JGI IMG/M metagenome (GOLD analysis project Ga0206882, IMG submission 152908) | Enriched cells from forest soil in Barre Woods Harvard Forest LTER site, Petersham, Massachusetts, United States -... | ecosystem: Environmental > Terrestrial > Soil > Temperate forest > O...
GATCCACGATATGCAAAAATATCATCCTGATGCCTGGAAACAGTTCCAGAATTTTAAGGCTGATGTCCTGATCCGCACTCTTGAAGAGTTATTAACCAAAGGAATAAAACAAGGTTATATAAGGCCTGATATTGATGTGAAAATAATGGCCCGCATGCGGGTAAGCCAGGTCGAGATGGGTTTTAATACCACATTGTTTCCCATAGCCGAGTTCAGTACATGGAAGGTGCAGGTTCAGTTTTTGGAGCATTTTAACTACGGCATTTGTACCCTGAAAGGTTATAAGCTGTTAAACCAGTATAAAAATATAAATGACGAATAATTACCCTGCTGACATAGGGCTGTCAACCCGGTAATGATATTTGAAAATAAATAATTTAAGAACCCTATACACACATATATAATGAACATGAGAAAAATAACTTTTATAGCGGCATTACTCTGCACCGTAGCCATGAATAGCTATGCGCAGCAGGCCCCGGCCGATACGGGCAAACATAATTTTAGTTTGGCCGATTGTATAAACTACGCCTACCAACACCAGGATTCGGTAATGAACGCGGGCCTTGATGTAAAAAGCGCCGAATATAAAGTAAAGGAAACCATTGGCAGCGGTTTGCCGCAGATAAACGGCAGTGTTACATTCCAGGATTTTTTGCAGCCACCTGTTACTGTTGGCCCCAACTTAAACGGTATTTTTACCGGGGGGGCTTTAAATACTAATGCGCCATTGGTGAAATTTCCGTTTGGTGCTGTTGCATATAACAATACATATTCTGTATCGGCAAGCCAACTGTTATTCAGCGGTACGTTTATAGTAGGTTTAAAGGCAGTTAAAACTTTCAGGGAGCTTTCGCAACGCAGCTTGGTACGTACCAAAATTGAAACCAATGTAAATGTAACCAAGGCTTATTACCAGGTGTTGGTAAGCAACGAACAGCTAAAATTACTGGATGCCAATATAGCCCAGCTAAAACAGCAGTTTGACCAAACCACGCAGCAAAACAAACAGGGCTTTGTTGAACGCCTGGAGAACCAGCTGCATTTGTTAAAACAGGTGCCTTACTCGGCTAAGTTTGGCGGGGCTACCGGTAATTATAATGCGCATAATATTGCTTACGGGCATATCGATTGGAAAGCCTTCGGCAATCATTTTGTGAATGATATTTTGGGATTGAGCCGCTCGCAGTTTACCACGCAGATAGAGCATTATGATAATTTTGCCGCGCAATGCGACGCACTGAAAAGGATAAACAATATTTTGGTTGACCTTGACAGGGATATGTGGGCGTATATATCCATGAATTACTTTAAGCAAAAAATAAAGGCAGGCGAAATAGGTTCGTCGGCTATGCCTCATAAGGTTAACCCGATAGATTTTGAGAACTCGGAAGGCAATTTGGGTATAGCAAATGCCTTGTTTGAGCATTTGGCAGCTAAGCTGCCGGTATCGCGGCTGCAACGTGACCTGACCGACTCGACAGTACTACGTAATATTGGTGTGCCTGTTGGGCATACGCTTATCGCTATAAAATCGACTATAAAAGGCTTGAATAAACTTCTGCTGAATGAAGGCGCTATAAATGCCCACCTTGAAGCTAACTGGGCGGTGGTTGCCGAGGCTATACAAACCATTTTGAGGCGTGAGGGGTATCCGAATCCCTACGAGGCGCTAAAAGAGCTTACTAGGACGAATACGCAGGTCAATGCTGACACGATTGCTGGATTTGTGGATACTTTGGATGTGAGTGATAGCGTTAAAGCAGAGATAAAGCAGATAACGCCGTCTAATTATACAGGGATATAGCCTGCTGCTTGCGACTTATAAAGTTTCGAAACTTCGTAAGTCTGATTATCCCACGTCATTCACCTGTCATAACAATTAATGTAAGTACGAAAAATCAAAAACCTGCCTACATTTGTTAAAGATAAATTAAGAAGATACTGATATGAATATCAACGTATATACTGAATCGACCCCGAACCCGGCTACTATGAAATTCATAGTGAATAAGTTATTAATAAACGGGAGCGCCGATTTCGCGACTAAGGAAAGTGCCGAAAAGTCGCCATTTGCTAAGGAGTTATATAAGTTTTCGTTTGTGAACGGGGTTTTCTTCGCCAGCAATTTTGTTACGGTTACTAAAACCGAAGGCAGCGATTGGGACGACCTGTTACCGATATTAAAAGAGTTTGTTAAAGGCGCTGTTGAAGCGGAGTTAGTTGTACAAAGCGAAGAGCAACCTGAAGCCGGAAACTTTGAGGGCAGCGATATTGAAGTTAAAATACAGCAGATACTGCACGATTATGTTCGCCCGGCCGTTGAATCGGACGGCGGCGCTATAACCTATAAATCATTTGGCGAAGGCGTGGTTACTGTGGAGCTAAGAGGCTCGTGCAGCGGCTGCCCGTCATCAACCGTTACGCTAAAAGCGGGTATTGAAAATTTGCTGAAACGCATGGTGCCTGAGGTTACAGAGGTAGTTTCGGAAGCATTATAAAGAGGATTTCACCGATTTTGTTGGACTGATCTCACCGATATTTTTAGATTACACCGATTATTTGGGAACAGGTAATCGGTGTAATCATTTTACGGCAATCGGTGAAATCGTTTAATTAAAATGTTTCTGTATCATCTCCAACAACTCCCCTGTTATCTTCCCGTTAGTGGCTACCAGTTCGCGGCTATTAATACATTCATCACCACCAGTAAAATTTACTACGGTACCGCCTGCCTGTCGCACTATTAATATGCCGGCGGCTACGTCCCAGGCGTTCAGGTTGTATTCGTAATAGCCTTCCAGTCTGCCGCAGGCGGTGTAGGCCAGATCAACAGCCGCTGAGCCAAGCCGGCGGATCCCGTGGGTGTTGCGCATCAGTTCGGCAAATAAATCGATGTAGGCCGCTTGTTTGGTGAAATCGTAATATGGGAAACCGGTAGCAAGTAAACTGGTGCCCAGTGTAGGGTTATTGCTTACTTTTATTTCATGACCGTTCATATAAGCGGCAGAATCTTTCCAGGCGTAAAAGCACTCGTCCATGTTTACTTCGTAAACCACACCTGCAACCAGTTCGTCATATTCCTTTAACGCTATGCTTACCGAAAATATAGGCATACCATGTATAAAATTCGTGGTGCCGTCTAGCGGATCAATGATCCAGTTGAACCTCTCGCCTATCCGGTTTATGGTTTTTTCTTCGGTAATGAAGCCTGCTTCAGGTAAAACTTCTTTAAGGCCGGTTACTATGATCTCTTCGGCGGTTTTATCGACATATGATACAAGGTCGTTAAGGCCTTTGTATTCAATTTTGGCAGGGTCAAATATCTTGCGCTGTTCTCTTATAAAACTGCCTGCCTGTTTTGCAATATCAATTATCTTATTTGTTATCTGCTGGTACATGGTGGCGTAATGACAGGCTGAATGAAAAAAGTTTATGTATAAAAAAGCTGGCAAAAAATAAGCTTAACGCTGCGGCCGGCCTGGCTATTAAAGGGTGTATGGTTAAATCTTTAACCATAAATTCAATTAAGCCCAAATTAGCAAAATACCCTATAATCGCCACGGAAACAAAACGGACAAATTGTTTCACTGGTGCCAGCTTTGATTCAGAAAAAACAACGTATTTGGTCATCAGAAAATTGACCATCACCCCTAAAAAAAATGAAATGGTAAACGAAATGGCGTAGTTACTTACCCGGGTATTAAAAATATCATATGCTTTTTGTGTAAGGATGGTATGGTAAAACAAATAAAAGGCGGAAATATCAACCAAAAAACCGGCACCTGCAGATAATACAAACCGTAACACCTGGTTTTTAATTATTTTGTGGGATAGTGTTTTTTCAACCATGTTTAAGCCGGGTATTTCGATGTTTTTTCAGCGCAGATACAATTAATGCCAACCCGGCTATAAAAAGTAATATAGCAATTAACTGCGCCTGCGGGAATGATATGCTACCAATGGTATACTTGGTATTCACCCTTATAAACTCAATTAAAAAGCGCTCGGTGGCGTTTAAAACAAGATATATACCAAACATTAGCCCCGGCGCTTTTATGCGGTCGCGGATACTCCACAGAAAAAAGAATAGTAGTATGCAGGTAACACTTTCATAAAACGAAGTAGGATATACACCCGGAGGGGGCAATATATGGCAAAACTTGCCGACGCAGCCGGGGATCTGGTCGCCAATATCATTTACATTGTGGGGAAAACGGAACTTCCACATCCAATCAGGCGCCCAGTTTAGCCATCCGGGTTTAGGCGCCAGGTTATCCTTGCCCCAATCGCCATCACCGCTCATCTGGCAGCCAATACGGCCAAGCCCATAGGCCAGCATCATGCCGGGGCCGCCAATGTCCAGCATGGTTAAAGGCTTAATATTATGTTTCCAGGCTATGTAAAGCACGGCTGCACCGCCGCAAATGAGGCCGCCATAAAAGGTAAGGCCGCTAAAGCCGATGAGCATACCTATAGGGTCCTTCAAAAAATCGCCCCAATTTTCAAGTGCATTAAATATTTTGGCGCCTGCAAAACCGCATATGGCCGCCCAAAGTAAAATACTCCCCATCAGTTCATACGGATGTACTTTTACCTTTTGCTCCTTGGGCTGGGGCAATACCTGTTTTTTATTTTCGGCATAGGCCCAATAAATTAAAATGCCGGCTGCCAGTATACCGCCTATCCAGTTGCCGCGTGTTGATAGTATAAAGCCCTGTGGGTCATCTATCAGTGCATGATAGTTTACAATAGCATCAATCAATTTATAGCCTAGTATAAAGCCGAACAGCCCGTTACCTGCCAGTTCAGTGGCTGAAATGGGTTTGCCTACGGTCACCGCTTTTTCAAACGAATGGATAATACCTAACTTTTCCTTACGCTTAAATTCCTGTACAAAAGCCCAATAAGCGCCCACGAATGCCAGTGCTACAAAAAAGCCAAAAGTTTGTACCGGGAGTAAAATATTTATACCGAAAAGATATTGTATAAGCGAAGTTATGGTTGGAAACATGTATTGTAATTTGGAGCGAATATAGCTTTAATGCACTAATAACTCTTCGTATTCTGTTATTTCAACATCACCATCAGGTAATATGTTTGCTAAACAAACCGTTTTTAACTCATTCACCAGCACGGGGTCGTATTTGGTTTTAACTTTTACATAGTTCCGTGTAAAACCATGCATAAAACCGTCCTTAATATCACCCTCAAATAACACTTCGCCCGTATTGCCCAATTGGGCCTCATAAAATGCCCGGCGTTTTTTGTCGGAAAGTATATGCAGCATTTTACTGCGTTCGGCGCGGGTAGAACCGGGTACTACCCCACTCATTTCACTTGCCAGCGTGTGCTCCCTTTCAGAGTACGTAAATACATGCAGGTATGAAACGTTTAATTCGTTCAGAAAATTATAAGTGTCGATAAAATCCTCGCGTGTTTCGCCGGGGAAGCCGACTATTACATCAACACCTATGCAGCAATGGGGCATCAGCTGCTTTATTTTAGCTACCCTATCGGCATAAAGCTCACGTTTATAGCGGCGGCGCATAAGGCCGAGTATTTTATCGGAGCCCGATTGCAGGGGAATATGAAAATGCGGCACAAAGCGTTTCGATTCAGCTACAAATTCAATTATTTCATCAGTAAGCAAATTTGGTTCGATGGATGATATGCGTATCCTGTCTATACCTTCTACCCTATCCAAAGCTTTAACCAGGTCGAAAAATTTATGTTCGCGCCGGCCATCGCGTATACCGAAATCGCCCAGGTTTACGCCTGTAAGTACAATTTCCTTTACGCCCGATGCCGCAATTTCTTCTGCTTGTTTTACAGCGTTGTTAATGGTATCGCTGCGGCTGCCGCCACGGGCAAGCGGTATGGTACAAAAGGTACATGAATAATCGCAGCCATCCTGCACCTTCAAAAAAGTACGGGTACGGTCGCCAAATGAATAAGCCGGAACAAACTGGTTGGCCTCGGTTATCGGCTGGTTATATACAAATGCTTTAGGATTTTTAGTGAAGTCGGTTATATAATCAACTATCTGGAACTTTTCAGCAGCGCCCAAAACCATGTCGACACCCGGTATTTCGGCTATCTCTTTTGGTTTTAGCTGGGCATAGCAGCCCACGATGGTCACATACGCGTTCGGCGATATTTTAAGCGCTTCCTTTACTACTTTTTTGCACTTTTTATCGGCGTTTTCGGTAACGGAGCACGTGTTTATTACGAAAACATCGGGTGTTTCAGTAAAGTCAACCGTGCTGAAACCTGCCTGGTTAAAAAGGCGGCCGATGGATGATGTTTCCGAATAATTCAGCTTACATCCCAGCGTATAAAAAGCGACTTTCTTGTTCATTTGCAGGCGCAAAGATAAGTCTTTTTTGCGACTAGTAATAAACCGACCCGCATCACTAAAGGGTAATTAACTAATTTGTTACCATCCCGTAACATTCGCAGTATCATCGAGTTCAGTAGTTTTTAAGCCCATTATAATTATTAAGGGCAAAATCAATTTATCATACAACCTGGAGGAATATGTTTCCTCCAAACATTATATGTAAAACCGTGTTACACGGGTGTAAATATATTTAATTCAGAAAATAATTTTGTTCATATTACTCAATTTTAGCACCGTATGATAGTAGGCCGTAGAAAAATACCTAAGCTACGCTATGGCCTTATCGTATTATTGTTCAGCGTTTTATCAGTAAGCGCGATGTATTTATATCTTCATTATAAAAAAGCGCAGGACCTTCGGTCTAATATTAATAGTTTAATCTCGGCCCGCGAAAACTCGGCATTGATCGATAGCTGTATCCTTAACTTATATAGCGCAGATAATTATAGCCGCCTGTACACTGTAACCGGAAACAAGGTGTATTTGAAAGATTTTTTTAAAGACATTAATAAAATCTCGACGGTTGTAAATAAAATAAAGTTTAACAAAAAAGATCTATCTAACGCTAACGCGGCGCCGGTCAAATTCAGGGAGTTGATGAAGGAAAAAGCGCAGTCGACCGATGGATATATCAAACTAAGGTTACTTACAGATAGTTTAATAAAATCGTCGATGCGGATGCATATGTCGCTTAACAGGCTTGATCAGCGTGCCTCGCAACCAACGGTAAAAGTGCTGCATGCAACCACAATTGACACGATTGCACAGGACAGGCCCCGTAAGAAATTATTGGGACGAATCTTCTCGGCTTTTTCAAAGAAAGGGAATTCGAAAACAAACCCGCTGATCATCAAAAAAGACACCATAACCACGATAACCACCACCCCTAAAAGCAGGGTTGCCAGCAAACAGACCTATAAAAATTACTACCGGAAACTAAATACGGTAAACAATAAGCTGATGGCTAATGAAAAGCAAATGCTGATCATTAACAACAACCTGATTGAAGAAATTATAGCCAGTTTAAAGCTTTATAAAGCAGTAGAGCAGCTTTATATTAAAGACAATAAAACGGTATTAAGGGAGAACCTGGCCGGTATTTATGACGAATTTACGCAGGTATCGGCACTAAATTTTGTGTTCCTGCTATCACTTATCTTCGTTGTGTTTTATAACATCTGGAAGATTTTCAAAAATCAGCAGGAAATTATTGATTACAGCGAAAAGACAGAACAATACGCGCTGTCGAAAAGCCGTTTTTTGGCAGGTATGAGCCACGAGATACGAACCCCGCTGAATTCGGTTATAGGCTTTTCGGAGCAATTGAGCCAGGAAGAATTGCCGGCCACACAAAAAGAACAAGTTGACGCCATCAGGAGTTCATCAGAAATGTTGCTGGAACTAGTGAACGAGATCCTTGACTTTTCGAAATATGAAACCGGGAAAATGAATTTCGACAGCGCACCATTCGCGCTTAAAACTGCTATTGACGATATTATAACCAGCATGAACATACATGCCGTTAAAAAACATATCGTATTACAACAGGAAATTGAGATTGATGACAGTCTTTATTGCGAAGGCGACAAAATACGTTTAAAGCAAGTGCTTATTAACTTGTTGGGTAATGCCATTAAGTTTACTGTAAGGGGCAAAGTTACCTTAAAGGCCTACACCGTGAATGAAGCCGAAGGCGGCATATTGTTAAAAGTAAAAGTTATAGATACCGGTTTAGGAATTGACAAGGCCGACTTGCCTCATATTTTTGAAGAATTTGCACAGGTTGCAAACGCCCAAAGGGTGACAAAACACCGGGGGACCGGATTAGGCCTGGCCATCTGTAAAAAAATTGTGGAACAGCAGGGCGGAAAAATAAGCGTGAGCAGTGTACCCGGCGAGGGTTCGACGTTTAGTTTTGAGATGCCCTTTAAAAATTGTACGAAAACTGAAGATGCTGTTAATTCGGGCTTAACCGTTGACCAGATGAGTGAATTGGTGACTGATAAATATGTATTGTTTGCCGAGGATAATAAGCTTAACGTATTACTGGGCACTACCATATTAAAAAAATGGAAGATAAAATATGACGTGGCCTATGACGGCTACGAGGCTTTGAATTTGTTTAAGCAAAATAAGTACGACTTGATTTTAACTGATATACAAATGCCCGAAATGAACGGATTGGAGCTTACAAGGTACATTAGAAAATACGCTGACACAGTAAAATCAAACGTACCGATAATTGCTCTAACGGCTAATGTAATGAAGGAAGACCGGGATATTTATTTTAAAACCGGCATTAATGAAGTAGTGCTTAAGCCTTTCCTTGAAAAGGACCTGATAGTCAAAACAGCCCTAACCATACAAAATAACGATTCCGCAGTAAAATTTATGGCCTAATTATTCCCCGCTCCATCGGAAGCTCTCATTTTCAAGCCCTGTTAAATCGATCACCCGGTTAACTACCGTCATGGCCAGTTCTTCAATGGTTTGTGGCTTGCTGTAAAATGAGGGGATGGCAGGGCAAATGATACCGCCCGCCTCGGTAATGGTTTGCATGTTGCGGATATGTATAAGGTTGAACGGGGTATCCCTGGCCACCAGTATAAGTTTGCGGCGTTCCTTTAATATTACATCGGCTGCGCGGGTTACCAGGTCGTCGGATATGCCGGCGGCTATGCGGCCCAGTGTGCCCATGGAACACGGGATAATGACCATGGTATCGAACCTTGCCGAGCCGGAGGCGAACGGGGCATTAAAATCGTGCTTATCGTAAAATTTGAAAGGCAAGGTTTTATAATCCTCGTTATCCAGCTCAATTTGCCACACCTGTTTGGCATTGTCAGACATTACTATGCCCACCTCGCCTATCTGCGTGCTTAGCGCCTGTAATTTTTGCAGCAATAATTTGGCGTATATAGCGCCGCTGGCCCCGGTTATGGCAACAATAATTTTCCTTTTCATGATGATATGGCGGCAAGATAGGGAGATTTAAAATGAGGCACAAAAAAAAGGGTCGAATACTAGTACCCGACCCTACATCTACCTATGAAAAACATGCCCTAAAAAGGGCAATACAAATGTAATAACAGTTTATTGATTTTTTAACTATTTATTAAAAAAAAATTAATCCGCCTTTGAAAAATTCTTTTCGATAAGTGTCTGAATTATACCGTCAACCATACCCACGCTGGGTACATATATGTTTTTAATATTGCCCCATTTCATTACGGTGATAAATATTTCGCTGGCGGGGATAATTACGTCTGCCCTGTCCTGGTTTAGGCCCAGTACATTTATGCGGTCCTTAAGCGAAAACGAGTTGAGGTAATTATACAGCGTTTTTAGCTTGTTGAACGACATCGGGGCATTATTCCGCTCTTCGGACAGCTTATACAATTTGTTGATATTACCCCCGGTACCAATGCCCGATATCAATTTAAACGAGCGGGTGTGTTCGCGTATAAAATCGCGCATTTCATTCCAGGTTTCTTCCTTATCCTGGTTATCGAGCATGCGGATGGTACCAATATTAAATGAGCGTGAAGCTAATAGCTCGCCTTCAGAAAACAGTGAGAGCTCGGTACTGCCGCCCCCTACATCAATGTACAGGTAGTTTTTGGTTTTGTCTATGTTATCTTCGGCATGGCTGGCGTAGATTATTTTGGCCTCTTTTTGGCCGTGGATGATCTCCAGGTCGATACCGGCCTCATGCTTTACCTGTTTTACAACCTCATCGCCATTTTTTGCTTCGCGCATGGCCGATGTGGCAAAAGCCAGGTAATCTTTTACTTTGTAAACATCCATCAGGTCGCGAAACGCCCGCATTGATTTTACCAGGTCGAGCGCTTTACGGTCAGAAATATGCTGGTTCAAAAAAGCATCATCGCCAAGGCGCAGCGGCACCCGTATAAGTGTATTTTTTTTGAACGAAACCGATCCGTTGTTCTCAATAATATCGGCAATAAGTAACCTAACTGCGTTAGATCCTATATCAATAGCGGCGTATCTCAATGTTTAATTATTTTTATTTTTCAGGTAATTGTAAATATCTATTTGGGCACGGCAGGGCACTTCGGTGTTGGTTTTATGGTATTTGTTGGTGTTATGGCTGTTTATTTCGCGGGCTTTGGTATTATCACTTAGCTGTATGTTTACAATATCCTTGACCTCCTTACGCAAAGCCTCGTCATATACCGGGAAACCTACCTCAACACGATTATCGATATTCCGGGTCATAAAATCGGCGCTGGTTAAAAACAGCAGTTCGTTGCCGTCGTTACAATAAATGTGCACACGCGAATGCTCCAGGTATTTATCAACTATGCTTATTACGTCGATATTTTCGCTGTAGCCTTTTACGCCTGGTATCAGGCAGCACATACCCCTAACTATCAGCTTAATTTTTACGCCGGTATTGTTGGCCTGGTATAATTTGGCTATCAATTGCTCATCGGCCAGGCTGTTCATTTTAAATATCATGTAAGCTTCCTTGCCTGCTTTGGCATTTTTTATCTCGTTATCTATCAGCCTGTAAATTGCTGGCCTTGAATCAATTGGCGATACGATTAAATGTTTAAGTCCTTTAGGCAAAGTAGTTTTATTCAATGCCTTAAATATTTTCACCAGGTCATCGGTTATGCGTATATCGGCGGTAAGCAGGGTATGATCAGCGTAAAGCAGCGCGGTTTTCTCGTTAAAATTACCAGTTGAGAGGCAGGAGTAATAAACCGGCTTTCCCTTTTCGATACGCTTTACCAGGCATATTTTTGAGTGCACTTTGTAGTCTTCTATTCCGTAAAGCACATTTACGCCTTCCTCCTCCAGCCTGCGGCTCCACGAGATGTTATTGGATTCATCGAACCTTGCCCTTAGCTCCACCAAACAATTTACTTTTTTGCCGTTTTTGGCAGCGTTGATGAGCGCATGTATGACCCGCGAATTTTCGGCGAGGCGGTATACGGCTATGCTTATTTCCTGTACCTTAGGGTCGATAGCTGCCTCACGTAAAAAGTGGATCACGTAATCGTACGACTCATACGGTGTGCTAATCAGGTAATCTTTTTTAGCGATCATGCCCATCAGGCTTTTGCCGAAGGACAGGCCGTCAACCGCCAATGGCAAATATTTTACATATTCCAACTCGGGCCGGCCAACGTTGGGGAACTTGATAAAGTCTTTAAAATTATGATAGCGGTTGCCCGGGATAAGGCTTTCGCCGTGCAGGCCCATTTTATGCACTAGGTTTTTGAGCATGTCAAGCGGCATTTCGGTATCATACAGCAAGCGCATGGGCTTACCCTTGCGGCGTTTTTGCAGGCTTTTAGCTAGTGAATCAATAAACTTGCCGCTTACTTCCTTATCCAGGTCGAGTTCGGCATCGCGGGTGAGCTGTATGGAGAAAGCCTCGATGGAGTCGTGCTCGAAAATGAAGAAAATATCTTCGAGACTGTACCTGATAATATCATCGAGCAGAATAATAAACTTAAGATTATTGGTTTCTGGCAGTACGATGAACCTGGAGAGATTATCGGGTATCTCGATAAGGGCGTATCTTGTTTTTTTGTTTTTGGTTAGCTTAACATAAAAGTAAATGGCACGGTCGCGCAGTTCGGGCAACGGCAGGCTTTCATCGAGCATGATGGGCACGAGGGTGGCCAGTAGCTTTTCGCGGAAGTAGCTTTTAACGAACTCGCCGCGGGTTACGTTCAGCTGCTTATCGTTAAGTATAAATATCTTTTCTTCGGCAAGCTGTTTAATGATGATGTTCTCGTACAGGTTGTTGAATTTGCGTTCCTGCCGTACGACTATTGTTTTTATTTGATTTAATACCTTTTTGGGGTTATAGCCCAAAATTTCCTTGGCTTTTTCGTTCAAATTACTGAGGCGGCTAAGGGTTGCCACGCGCACACGGTAAAATTCATCGAGATTGGAGGAAAATATGGCCAGGAATTTTATACGTTCAATAAGCGGGACGGTAGGGTCGGCAGCTTCCTGCAGCACGCGGTCGTTAAAATAGAGCCAGCTTATTTCGCGGTTAATTAAGGGTATGTGTTTAATATCCATATATATACGGCCTTTTCAGCCCGATTTTACAAAGCTGCTTATTTATTTGTTAACTTAATATTAACTCCTTGCTATATTAAGTGTTTTTAATTATTAATTGTCAGCACCCGAATTTATTGAATATAGGACATTTCGCGAATGATTTACAGACGCTTGCCATTCGATTAATTCTTTCATTTAATAAATTCGGGTTCAGACACTGATATTCCGTTACTATACCTATTTTTACATTCCTAAATAAAACAACCCATTATGCCAACATTTGATATTGTAAGCAAAATTGACGGACAAACGCTCGATAATGCTATAAACATTGCTAAAAAGGAAATTTTGAACCGTTATGATTTCCACGATTCGAAAAGCACAATTGACCTGGATAAGAAAACCAATACGATAACCGTGGTTACTGAGAATGATATGCGGCTTAAGGCTATAACGGATTCTATCATCGGGCGTATGGTTAAGCAGCACCTTGACCCCAGCGCGCTTGACCTGGAGAAGGTGGTACAATCAGCATCGGGGAATATGATACGTAAGGAAATTAAGATAAAAGAAGGCATTGACAAGGAAGCCGCGAAAAAGATAGTAAAGAAAATAAAGGACAGCGGCCTAAAGGTGCAGGCCAGCATTATGGACGACCAGGTACGGGTACAGGGTAAAAAGATAGACGACCTGCAGGCGGTGATCAGCCTTTGCCGCAGCGATAATTTCGGGCAGCCTTTGCAGTATATTAATATGCGGGATTAGGGGAATTTCGGATGTTCAATTTCGGATTTTTAAAAAAAAATTTGTCATGCTGGAGCGTAGCGAAGCATCTATTCTACCAGCGACAGGTGCATCAGCTCTTTGGTTAGAACGCGGATAGATCCTTCGCTGCCGCTCAGGATGACAAAAAAAGGACAAAAAAAAGACCGCCCCTTTCGGAACGGCCTTTCTATCAAACTAAACCACTTATTATGAAAACAATTTTTAATTATTTTACAGCTATTTCTCTTGACTGAAATTTAGCTTCTTCTCTTTTTGCTACGTTTAATTTTAATATACCATCGGTATATTCGGCATCGATTTTCGAATGATCAACCGTTTCGGGCAAGGTAAACGACCTTACAAATGAGGTGTAGTTGTATTCGCGTTTGCTGTATTTTTTGCCTTCTTCAACGTTTTCAGCTTTCTTATCGGCCGATACGCTTAATACGTTCTTATCAAGGCTGATCTTAAAATCTTCTTTCTTTAAGCCGGGTGCAGCCAACTCGATATGAAATTCATTTTCGTTTTCGGTAATGTTAACCGCAGGCACACGCGATGTTAATTTATCGCCCAAAAATGTGTCGTTTAAAATGCTATCGAACACATCATTAAAAAATGGGTTCACCGCGTAGTTTTTTTGTCCGTTTCCAAATTTTACTAAAGTCATTTTTATATTCCTCCTAAGTTTTTTATTTTTTTAACTTCGTTGATGATTGTTCAACTGTTGTACCAATGCCAAAAAACAGCATATCGTACGCCATTATGACGGTCAGCATTGGTTTACAACCGACTTTTTGACACTTTATGGCTGAAAACACCAAAAATTATAAATACAAAACGCTTATACCCATTCGCTTTTCGGATATGGATGTGTACGGGCATGTGAACAACGCAGTCTACTTAACTTATTTTGAAATTGCCCGCACCAATTACTGGCGCGATATAGTGCAATGGAAATGGGACGAGAACGGCATTATTTTGGGCCGCTCGGAAATTAATTACCTGAAACCAATTTTCCCCGAAGATAAAATTGCTTGCTACGTGCGTACCACCCGCATAGGCAACAGTAGCTTTGATGTAATGCACGTGCTGGTAAAAGTTACCGATGCCGGTGAAGAGATATGCACCACGGGCAAAACGGTATGCATCAGCTATGATTATACGGCTAATAAGTCGGTATCAATACCTAAGGCGGAGCGGCAGCGGATGATAGAGTATGATGAGCCGGGGTTGATCTTGAATACGAATTGATCTCGAATTTTTCACTTATTGTTTGTTTTTCAAAGGTGTTCAAGAGGGCTGCGCCGTTTCGGATGTTCGATTTCGGATTTTATTTAAGGCGATTGTCAATAAAAGCTAAGGCTTTTAATAACATTTAGTGACGATATGAGGATTGCTATATCAGTCTTATTTTTAAGTGCCTTTGTCCTTTTCCTGTCGTTTATTAGGGAAAATGAATATTCGGCAATGGTTCCTATGATGTTTTTATATTCATTATCGACAATAGCGTTATTGTTAGGAATTTACTTGGGTCGTAAATTAAAAATAGGTTTAAAATTACTTTATCCCATTTCATTCATATTTTCATTGATTGTTTTGATTTTATCGGTATCGTGGTTATCAGAAAATCCAATTATTGAAACAGGTAAATCTATATTTTTGGATAGAAAAGATATTACAGCAATGTCGGATCCTTACATTATTGCCAATCTGATAACTTATATTCTCTTAATAACCCGAACCTTAATATCCTAGTAAAGGCCTTTGCGTTTATGCTTCGAGAGCCTTAGCATGACACCCTTTCTAATAGTTTAAAAAGATTTTATTTTCTCCATCCTCAAAAACTCCCTATCCAACTGGTTGATGTGCTTTTTGTGGCCGCTTACTTTTATGACCAGTTGCAGGTTTTCGCTGAATTTATTGAGTTGCATCGTATAACATTTCAGTTTGTGTGTTTTTACGATATCCTCCACTTCGGTAACATTGTGGAAACCCGTATCGCTAAAAACGAGGTGATAAACTTTGTCGTGGTGTATTTTATCGAGGTAGTCCTCTAAAAAATGAAAGGTCCAAAGTACCAATATGGTGAGGATGGATGTTAGGATGGCTAACAGGTAATTGCTTGTGCCTATCGCCATACCAATGGCTGCAGATATCCAGATGACCGCGGCTGTGGTTAGCCCGTTTACGGATATATTGTCCTTAAATATTACACCGGCGCCAATAAAACCTATGCCCGTTACTATATTGATATTTACTCCCGCTCCTGCCCTTTGAGCAACCAGCGTGTAAATGGTTGAGCCCAGGCAAATGAGGATAATGGTGCGAAAACCCGCGGTTTTGTTTTTGTATTGGCGCTCAAAACCCAGCAAGCCGCCGCAGCCTACTGCTAGGCAAATTTTTATGATGTCTGAGACGGGTACGGTAAAATCGAATGCCATATACAAATATGGCTTTCTTTTATGAAGTTTGATTAAAAAAAATGAGAGGGGTGTCACCCTGAGGTACTCGAAGGGTGAGCGTAGATGCCTTTGCCCTCATGCTTCGAGAGCCTCAGCATGACACCCATTTTGAACCTTCAAAAAACCTATGGGCAACACCGGGAAGGGCGCCGACTTTTTTAAAGGTAAGCTATTGCTTCAAATAATGAAGCCCGACTGCTCCTGACTTGAAAACCTTTGTATCCACCAATTTTAAGTTTAACCTCTCGGGAACGCCGAATTCATCCCATAAGCTTTTGCCTTTGCCTACAACTGCCGGACGAACAACAAAATAAAATTCATCTACCAAACCAAGCTTTACTAATTGTGATGCCAGGTTTACACCGCCTATCGCTATTTTTTTGCCCGGTTGTTGCTTTAATTTAAGTATTTCGTGTTCGAGGTTTTCACGGATAATTCTCGTATTTTCATAGGCGTTACCCAGCGTACGCGAAAAAACAACCCTATTGATACCAGTAAGCGTTTGCGCAAATTCATGCTCTGCCGCTGACTCGGCCGGGGCGCTGGCGACGTCGGGCCAATAAGGAATCATCAATTCATATGTTTTACGCCCGTATACTGTTAGGTCTGTTTCCTTTATTATGGCGGTAAAATATTCGTAAAGTTCCTCATCAGGGCCGAAATTGGTGTGCTCATAGCAGCCGTCTATACTGATATTAATGTCAAAAATTACATTTCTCATTTGGATCGTTTTTTAGAATTAACAACTACAAAAATATAAAGACTGCATTAAATAAAGTGAGGCCGATACGGACAAAAGAAAGGGGCGTTTAAGCCAAATAATGGGCGATAAAAATGTGGGTAACCGCCCATCCGTCGCCCATGGTTCATGGTAATTAGGCCTTTGCGCTCATACTTCGAGGGCCTCAGTATGACACCCCTTTTTGTGATCTTTAAAATATTTTGCCAGGATTTAAAATATTGTTCTTATCGAACACCTGTTTTATACCGCGCCATAATTCGAAATGAACATCGGTATATTTTATGGGCATAAATTCCTTTTGGACCAGGCCTATGCCGTGTTCGCCGCTTATAGTGCCGCCAAGTGATACGGTAAGTTCGAATATTTCGCGGATACCATCGTTCAATTTGTTGTCCCAGTCGGCATCGCTCATTTGGCCTTTTACGATGTTGAGGTGCAGGTTACCGTCGCCGGCATGGCCAAAGCATACGGATTGGAAACCATACTTGTCCCCTATTGTTTTTATGCCTTTTACCAGTGCGGGCAGCTCGGCGCGCGGCACTACCATGTCTTCCTTTTTATAAACAGCGTGCTGCTTAACCGACTCGCCAATCGTGCGGCGTATTTTCCATAGCGCGGCTTTTTGTGCGGCGGTGTCGGCAAACAGTACATTGTGGCAATTAAATTGTTCTAAAACCCGGTTTATTTTTTCGCATTCTGATAAAATGACGTCCATACTTGTGCCGTCGACTTCTATCAGTAAAAATGCGCCATCGTTATCTTTCAGGTCGAATGCTATACCGCTGTATTGCTTTACCCATTCGATACAGCGCCGTTCCATAAACTCAACAGCCGACGGCACCACCCTTGCCCTGAAAATTGCTGATACAGCGGCACAGGCATCTTCGTTTGAAGCGAATGAGGCCAGCATCAGCACATCGGCTGTTGGATGTGGTATAAGCTTGGTGACTATTTTTGTGACGATGCCGAGGGTGCCTTCGGCGCCTATCATCAATTGCGTTAAATTATAGCCCGATGCATATTTGAGGGTGTTTGCGCCCGTCCAAATGATATCGCCGCATGGCAAAACCACTTCCAGGTTCAATATATATTCCCTTATGGTGCCGTACTTTACTACCCGGGGCCCGCCCGAGCCATGCGCTACGTTACCGCCGATAAAGCAGCTGCCTTTGCTGGCGGGGTCGACAGGATATAGCAGGCCTTTGGCAGCTACGGCATCTATAAATACTTCGGTAATTACACCGGGCTCCACGGTGGCCTGTAGATTTTGCTCGTCGATATTTAAGATTTCATTGAAGCGCTCCATGGATATGAGCAGGCCGCCGTTTAAGGCCAGGGCGCCGCCGCTTAAGCCTGTCCCGGCTCCTCTTGGTGTTACTGGGATCAAATGCTGGTTGCAAAGTTTTAACAGGGCAGCTATTTCATCAGCCGAGCGCGGTTTAACTACTACTTCGGGGTAATAGCTTAGGTCTTCCGTTTCATCATGGCTGTATTTTTCCAGTTCGGCGTGCCGGGTAATGATGTTGTCATCGCCCACAATGGCGTTGAGCGCTCTTAGTATGTCGCCGGTTATTTTATGGTAAGCCATTATTCGCCATAAGTGATTACCACGCTTGAGTGGCCTACTCTCCCGCTAAACGGAGGGTTCATTTTTTTGAGGCCTACTTTTATATTTTTAGCGAAGGGATATTTTTGCTGTATACGGTCGAACATGGCCTGGGCAACAGTTTCTATCAGCTTACGGGTATGCTTCATTTCCTCGCAGGCAATGATATACAACTGCTCGTAATTTACGGTGTTGGCCAGTTCATCGTCGTTTAAATTTTCAGCGGGGATAAAGCCAACGGCAATATCAACACAAAACCGGCTGCCTAACACCTGCTCTTCGGGGTAAAACCCATGATATGCGAAAAATTCCGCATCGTTTAAATTTATCTCAACCATAGGGTAAAGATAATGACTGATTGAGTGAATTAGTGAATGAGTGATAAATAATAAGCCTGAATCCAATCGCTCATTCACTAATTCACTCATTCACTCAATAAAAAATTAATAGCTTTGCGGCGACCAAATTATAAATTCTATGTCTAAGACTGACCTTTACGAATCGCCGGATTACTACCTGCTGGACGAATTGCTTACCGATGAGCATAAACTGATACGCACAACCGTGCGCGATTGGGTAAAAAAAGAACTAAGCCCCATTATTGAAGACTACGCGCAAAAGGCCGAATTTCCGAAACAGCTGATAAAAGGATTGGGGGAAATTGGCGCTTTCGGCCCAACCATACCGGTTGAATATGGCGGTGCAGGGCTGGATTATATGGCTTACGGCATTATTATGCAGGAAATTGAACGCGGGGATTCGGGAATAAGGTCGACATCATCGGTACAGGGTTCATTGGTAATGTATCCTATATATGCTTACGGGTCGGAAGAGCAACGTAAAAAATACCTGCCCAAATTAGCTACGGGTGAAATGATAGGCTGCTTTGGTTTGACGGAGCCTGACCATGGATCGAACCCCGGCGGCATGACCACCAATTTTAAAGACAAGGGCGACCACTATTTACTGAACGGCGCTAAAATGTGGATCTCGAATTCGCCATTTGCGGATATCGCCATTGTTTGGGCAAAGGACGAAAGCGGGAAAATACGGGGATTGATAGTAGAACGCGGCATGGAGGGATTTACAACCCCCGAAACGCATGGCAAATGGTCATTACGGGCATCAGCTACCGGCGAACTGGTTTTTCATGATGTTAAAGTACCAAAGGAAAACCTGCTGCCAAATGCGTCGGGTCTTAAGGGGCCATTGGGCTGTCTAAACCAGGCGCGGTATGGCATTGCATGGGGCGCCCTTGGCGCGGCTATGGATTGTTATGATACAGCGTTGCGCTACTCAAAACAGCGTGTGCAGTTTGGCAAACCTATTGCCGCATTCCAGCTTCAGCAAAAAAAACTGGCCGAAATGATAACCGAAATAACCAAAGGCCAGTTATTAGTATGGCGCCTGGCCACGCTAAAAAATGAGAACCGGGCTACAGCCGCACAAATATCCATGGCAAAGCGTAACAGTGTGGAAATTGCCATTGCCATTGCCCGCGAGGCACGCCAAATGCTGGGCGGCATGGGCATAACCGGTGAATACCCTATTATGCGCCATATGATGAATTTGGAGTCGGTGATCACTTATGAGGGTACGCATGATATTCACCTGCTTATCACCGGCATGGATATAACAGGCGAAGAGGCATTTAAATAGTTTAGTTTTTTTACTAATAGTTATATATTTATAAGCAGATATCATTCTGTTTGAGAATAATAAATATATTTGTGTTGCTATTAATTAAACTGCTTAATGCCCCCTGATAATTACCTGCGCAACAATTGTGTATATCAGTTTAGCATCCATAAGTTGGGGCTGTTTGTGCTGCTCGTATTTGTTATAACATCGTGCACTAAAACAGAAACTACATCGACAAGCAGCGATTACTCCGACGCCTTCAATGTTATTTACCGCAGCAGTAGGATATACGATGTGAGAAAGGCGGAACAGGGTATGCAATACCTTGATTCGGCTTTTAATCATTTAAGCAGTCCTACCATTAATGACCGGTTTAGGTTTTATGCTTTGCATTTCCTGTATTACAAGAAAATGACCACAAACAGGGTGAAGGAGCTGGCCTATGCCGACAGCATGATGCTTACCGCTGCCAAGTGCATAAAAGAAAAACAATACGTCCTTTTTTTTTCGGAGTCGAATTTTGCTAAGGGCGATGCCTATTTTGACGCGCAGCATTATAACGAAGCGTATAAGTATTTTTATGCAGGTTATTTTTTAGGGAAAAATCATTTCAACTCTGAAATATTAGCCGAATATACTTACCGGATGGGGATGATATCATTTAAGCAATCGCAATTTAAAACAGCGGCGAATTACTTTAAGGATAGTTATAAGCAGTCGCTTTCGGTCCGCGAGGATTTTGCGCCGTTTTACCGGAAACAGGAATTACTTAATGATATTGGCGAAAGCTACCAGCACAATGGGGATATTGACAGCGCCCTGGTATATTTTAACAGAAACCTGGCTTACATTGACCAAAACAGCCAGAAGTATAGATCCAGGGACAATTTACTTGATGTGGCAAGGGCGGTTACTTATGGCGATATGGGGTTGATCTCCTATTCAAAAGGCAAGTATACGCAGGCTGCGGATGAGTTTAAAAAAAGTATAGTTATAAATTTAAAACGGGCCAATGATAACTATAATGCCGAACTGGTTGAAATAAGCCTTGGGCAACTGTACCTGAACCAGCGCCAGGATAACTTGTTTATTAATTTAATGAATGATTTGCGCAGCCAGTTGGACAGCGTAAAAAATACAGAGGCCGAAACCGACTGGAACAGGCTGATGAGCGATTATTACGTAAAGAAAAAGGAATATTCCAAATCGTTCACTTATTTTAAAAATTATAGCGCGCTTAAAGATTCGCTTAACAACCTGGCTACATCATTAAAGGAGACGGATATTAACCAGCAACTGGCTAATTATGATAAGCAATACCAGATAGAGAGCCTGAAAGGTGATAATAAATTACAACTCATCTACCTGTATTTGGCTATCATTTGTGTTATAATGGCGGTTATTATCATATTCCTGGTGTTTAGGAACTGGAAGCGGTCGAAAAAGGATATATTGGTTATCAGCGACCTGAATAAGCAGATCAGTTCGCAAAAGGTTGATCTGGAGACCACATTGAACGAGCTAAAGGTAAACAGCCAGGAAAAGGACAGAATATTGCGCACGGTAGCACACGATTTGCGAAACCCCATTGGCGGTATAGTTTCGTTAACAAATTCAATGCTTGAAGATGAGTATAACGAGGATCAGAAACAACTTATCAGCCTGGTGAATGGCACTTCGCATAATTCGCTTGAACTGATAAATGAGATACTGGAAGCCACCAATAACACCACCGGGAAACTAAACAAAGAGCCGGTTGAAATAAATACACTGGTTAATGACAGCGTTGAAATATTGAGCTTTAAAGCAGCTGAAAAAGATCAGCAGATAGTAACCGGGCTTTTGGACCACCCTAAAAAATTACTGGTAAGCCGCGAGCGGATATGGCGGGTTATCAGTAACCTTATCAGCAATGCCATAAAATTCAGCCCAAGCGGCACTACTATACGGGTAAATGTTGCCAACGGCGATAATGCAGTGACCATATCGGTTGCCGATGAAGGCATCGGCATCCCTGATCATATAAAAGACGAAGTGTTTAACATATTCACTGATGCTAAAAGGCCGGGTACTGCCGGCGAGCGATCATTTGGCCTGGGCCTCTCCATTTGCCAGCAAATAATTGAGAACCATAATGGCAAAATATGGTTCGAGAGCAATAGCGGCAGGGGTACAACTTTTTACATACGCCTGCCTGCCGTATAGCCCTGTTTTTTCCCGGTATTTTTTATTATTCTTGAAAAGAGTAGGCCAATATGCCAAATTTGTATTAGTTTAAACAAGTATTTTCACCGGTTTTAATTAAAGCTTAAAATTTAATTGCAGGTAATGTTTTTTTTTAAAAACAGCAACAGTATTACACGTATTCTTAAATTAATTATAAAAAACGCATGGCTATGCCTGCTAATTTTTTACTTCGCCTGTAACAATACTGCTAAGCAAGCTACCACATCCGACTATAATAAGATACTGGATTCCGCAAGCCACACTTATGACGCAGGCGATCCGCAAAGGGCCGTGCGTTACCTGAATTCAACAGTGGCCGATCATAAAGACGCCGACCCGGGCCAGCGGTTCAGGTATTACGTTTATCATTACAACTACTATTATTTTATACAGGCCGATATGGATTCATCCATGCTGTATACCGATAGCATGCTGGCCCTTTTTGACACACCGGAGAAAAAACTAAAATATTCGTCACAATTAGGCCAGGCCAATTTTTATAAGGGCGATATCCTTTTCGATGAGAGTAAATATGACGATGCTTATCAATATTATTACCAGGGTAAACTTGTCGCCAGTAACAGCCTTGACGACTGTACTTTAAGCGATTATAACTACAGCCTGGGGATGATCATGTATAAACAGGAGCATTTCCGCCTGGCCGGGGTTTATTTCAAAACCGGCCTGGGGCAAATAAACAAGTGCGAGACAACCTTCCGCTCGTTTTTACGGCAGCAGGAGCTATTTAACAATACTGGCTTATGTTACAGCAAAACAGATAAAGGAGATAGCGCCCTGATGTATTTTAACAGGGGGCTTAAATTTATTGACAGCGCAGGCGCGCAATTCCGAGCTGAAAAAGAGGACCTTGCCGTATGCCGCGGTGTAATATATGGTAACGAAGCAAATATCTACATCAAAAGAAAAAACTACCACTTTGCCGAGGACCTGCTTAATAAAAGCATCGCCATTAATTTACGGGCGAACAATGATAACAAGGATGCGCAGCTATCCGAATTAAAACTGGCGCACCTGTATTTGCAGCAAAACAAAAGTGATTCGCTTATCCAGCTTTTGCACTCAATACAGTTACAGTTTGATACTATTAAGAATAAAGTAGCCCAGGCTGACTGGAACTGGCTGATGGCCAGTTATTACAACACTAAGGGGCAGTCGCAAACGGCGCTCGGCTATTTAGTAAGGCACGATGCGTTGAAGGATTCGATAGTAAACCGGGACAAGAACCTGAAAGAGGCGAATATTACCGAACAAATGGAAGCGCTTAAAAAGAACCACGAGTTTGACAGCCTGAAGAGATACAACCAGTTGCAACAGTATTACCTAAAAATAGCCATAGTGTTTGGGCTGATGCTGCTGTTCATTATTTTCCTGGTGTTCCGTAACTGGCAAAAATCAAAAAAGAACATAAAAACCCTGGGCGGTTTAAATAAGCAAATAAATGAGCAAAACCAGGACCTTGAGCGGGCCCTTTCCGAGCTTAGGCTGGGCAGCCAGGAAAAAGACAGAATATTACGCACAGTAGCGCATGATTTGCGCAACCCGTTGGGCGGTGTTGCCTCATTAACAAGTTTAATGGCCGAAGAAAGTGAATATACCGACGCACAAAAGGAGCTGATAAACCTGATAAAAGAAACATCGAACAATTCGCTTGAACTGATCAATGAAATTTTGGAGGCTACTTATGACGTTTCCGCAAAGGCAAATAAGGAAAAGGAATTGGTAGATATTAATACACTGGTAAGCAACAGTATCGAATTATTACGTTTTAAAGCGGCGGAAAAAAACCAACTGATCACGTTTGATGATCTTAAATCGCCCGTTGAGCTGAATATAAACCGTGAGCAAATATGGCGTGTTATAAGCAACCTTATTAGCAACGCTATAAAATTTAGCCCGGATGGTGGCCTCATACAGGTAAAAATTACCGATGAAGGTAATACAGCGAAAATAGGAGTCGCCGATAATGGCATAGGGGTGCCTGATAGTTTAAAGGATAAGATATTCAATATGTTTACCGATGCTAAACGGCCCGGTACAGCCGGCGAAAAATCATTTGGCCTGGGGCTTTCCATTTGTAAACAGATAATTGAAAACCATAACGGGAAAATATGGTTCGAGAATAATAATAACCGGGGCACGGTGTTTTTTGTATGTTTAAATAAGCCGGCAAAGGATTGACACAAGTTAACACAATTTTCAATTATCTGTTATTAAAACGTTGAATATCATTATTTTAAAAATAGCAGGGTTAACATCAAAATTCAATTCTTCCCCCTTATTTTATTAGATCAGCATACCATTGGCCCGATGATTTTATAATGCGCTGCTGGGTATCAAAATCAACATGTACCAAGCCAAAACGCGGGTGATAGCCTTCGGCCCATTCAAAATTATCGGTAAGTGTCCACACAAAATAACCACTTACTTTACAGCCTTCGTTTTTGGCTTGTAAAACCTCGCGCAGGTAACTTTGCAGGTATTCTATCCGCCTTGGGTCGTGTACCTTACCGTCTTTCACCTCGTCGGGGAAGGCCGCGCCGTTTTCGGTAATGTATATTTTTTTTATTCCCGGGTATTTATCAAACTTCTTTAAAATCTCATAAATAGCGGGCGGATAAACTTCCCAGCCCATATCGGTAAGGGGCACACCCCTGTTTTTGGCTTTTACCAGGCTGGCATTTATATAAGGTGTAAAAAACGAGTATTCTGCAATTTCGCGGGTATACAGTTGTATGCCTATAAAGTCAAAATCGAAAGCCATGTCTTCAATATCGCCCGGCTGGATGTATCTATCCATTTTTTTAATAACGGGCAAATCAGCCACCGGGTAACCCAAACCTAAAGTTGGTTCAATGTACAAGCGGTTTAAAAGTGCATCAACCCGTCTAGCAGCCGCTACATCTTTTGGTTTATTGGTCGCCGGCTCGATATATGAGCATGAAAAAGTGGTGCCTATTTGTGATTCCGGTAAAACCTTTCGTAATTCCCTACCCCCGGCCGCCATACACAATACAGCGTGATGCACGGCAGGTAAAAAATTAGCCAACCCGGTTTTACCCGGCGCGTGGATACCGAAAAAATATCCCGCCCCGGTAAATACCGATGGTTCGTTCATTACCATCCAGTTTTTTACCCTGTCGCCAAAATTGCGGGCGCAAATGTTTACAAATTCCGTGAACCATCCTACAACTTCGCGATTGGTCCATCCACCCTTTACTTCAAGTGATTGCGGTAAGTCCCAGTGATACAGTGTTATCCAGGGTATTATGCCTTGCTCAATACAATAATTAATAACGCCGTTGTAATGGTCGATCCCCGCCTGGTTAACCTTCCCGGCGCCGTCGGGCAATATGCGCGACCACGCTACGGAGAACCTGAAATTGGGGATATTCAGTTGCTTAATAAGGTTAATATCATCGCGGTAACAATTATAAAAATCGCAGGTTTTATCGGGTTTATCGCCGTTTAATATATTGCCTTTTTTGGCCGCGAAAACATCCCAAATGGATTGGCCTTTACCGTCCTGATCGCAGGCACCCTCAATCTGGAAAGCGGCTGTAGCTACCCCCCAAATAAAATCATCGCCAAAAAGTTGTTTGTTAATACCGGTATTGTGCGTAGTAAGTTCCATTAAATTGAGCCAATGCGAAGCCCAAATTGTACATTATAATTGTATAAAAGAAAAGTTTGCAACAAAAAGCCTAATGTATGAATGATGAGCGCATGCTTTTCAGCATGATCCATTCAGGCAAGGCGCTTAAAAACCTCCTGATGCTTGTTATAAGTTTCATGATCTTTAAATTTTAATTAAAGGTATAACACGGGTATATCTTTATTGTGTTGATAGTATTATGTTATTGTTAATTAAGGAGTTAGGAGAAACCCGTCGATATGTCATTTCGAGCTATCGCTCGAAATCTTATAAACCGGCAGAGCGGATGTACATCAAGCGAATGTATGGCATAAATCTTCTCTCTCGTACCTCGTTCGAAATGATATACAGTTTAGCTATTGGTTTAAGAAAGTTACTTAATTTTGCTGTATGAAAAGCCATTTTTTAAAACTGTTTGATTATGACCGTTATGCTAATCACATTATTTTGGACGCCATTGTAAAAGCCCGGAACCCGGCTAAGGCAGTGCAGTTAATGAACCATTTGCTGACGGCACAACTGATATGGCATAGCCGCTGCGCGGGATTGCCACCTGTGGCGGGTACTTTGTGGGGTGTTGATACTTATGAACCCCTATCGGCACAAAAAATTGACGATAATTACCAGCTTTGGGTTGGTTATTTGGAAACGCTTAATGCTGCGGACTTTGATAAAATTTTAGCTTACAAAAACCTGAAGGGCGAGGATTTTGATAACAAAATAATCGATATCATAGCCCACGTTATTAACCACGGCACCCATCACCGGGCGCAAATTGGACAGCAGTTAAAACAGGCCGGGATCGAAAATTTACCAAATACCGACTTTATTGCTTTTGTAAGGGCGCAATAGTGCTTAACTTGCGCCCATAATATCATAATACAATGAAAAAAATACTCGTTACCGCCCTTGCAGGTTTAATGCTGAGCGCTTGCAACGACAATAAAGCCCGGGAAAAAACGCTTTTGGATGAGGTAATCAAAACGCATGATAAGCTAATGGCAGATGACGGCACAGTGATGAAAAACAAAATGCAACTGAAAAATATTGCTAAAAGCGATGCTTCGGCCAATGTAAAAGATTCTGTTGCGATTTATACAAAACAACTGGGTGATGCCGATGATGCCATGATGGGCTGGATGAATAAATTCAACCCGGTTTTTACAGGTAAATCGCACGATGAGATAATGGCCTATTTAAACAGCCAAAAAGTGCAGATATTAAAGTTAGATTCGCAAATTAACAGCGCTGTTAACGCCTCAAACCATTACATTAAAACTAAAACAAAATGAAGAAGTTAGCTTGCGCTGTCCTATTGGTTTTATTATTTTGGGCCTGTAAATTCAACAATAACGGGAAGGTATTACCCATATTTGGTGAGCGGCATGCCGTTACAAAAACAGTGAACGGGCAACAGGTTACAGATACCGTTTACCAAAGCATACCGGCGTTTAAATTTGTGAACCAGTATGGTGACAGCGTAGGCAGCAAAAACCTGCAACATGATATTTATGTTGCCGATTTCTTTTTTACCTCCTGCCCTTCCATTTGCCCGGTTATGCAACGCAATATGCTTACGGTATACAATGCATTTAAGGATACTACGGATGTGAAGATCATATCGTACACTATTGACCCCAAGCATGATACGGTTCCGGTATTAAAAAAATATGCTGATAACCTGGGCGTAAGCGGCAATAACTGGTGGTTTATTTTGGGCGATAAAGACAGCGTTTACCAATTGGCCAACACCTACCTGGTTGGCGTAAGCGAAGATAAAACCGCACCGGGCGGCTATATGCACCAGGGCTATTTTGTTTTGGTGGATAAACAGCAACATATTCGCGGGTCATACGACGGTACGGACCCGAAACAGGTTGACCAGTTGATTGCCGATATAAAAACGCTGAAGCAGGAAACCCCCGCTAAATAATTTTATGAAAATAAAGGTGATAGGCGGAATTTGTCTGGTGATGTTTGCGCTGATCTACTCGTGCCAGAGCGATAGCTTGATCGAGTTCAGGCAATATTATAGCGCGGGCAGCCTGCTATACCAAGGCCATTGTCAAAACTGCCACGGCGCCAATGGCGAAGGGCTGGCAAGCTTGATACCCCCGCTTACCGATACTACATCGATAAAACTTTATAAGATAACTTTGCCCTGTATTGTACAATATGGTTTAAATATGCCGGTTAAAATAAATAACAAAACATTTAGCGGCCAAATGCCTGCGGTTAGCCTTAGCCCTATGGAAATTGCGCAGGTGGTAACCTATGTTACTAACTCGTTCGGTAATAAATTGGGCGTTACAACGGTTGACAATGTGTACCTGGATTTGAAAAAGTGCGGGGTGAATTAGCCGGTTATTATATGTTGAAACGCCGGATATTGAATGTGTGCCTAAATTTTACTTATTGCCCAAAAGGCTTTTCGCGGTTCCCACTGCATATCAGGATAGGTTTTACCGTAATGATTAAGCACTTGCACTAAGCCGTATGAAGCCATATCTAAATTATACTTCGGGACATCACTATACGGCTTTTCATAATCGGCAAAACTAAACCAAAAAGCATGGGCTATTCCTGCTGCCGTAAAGGTTGCAAAAAGCTCCTGTAAATAGGCGACTTGTTCATCCTCGCTGTATTGCCAGTCTTCATTTACTACAAGTCTGTCATCCTGAAAAGAAAGTATTTGAAAAGTGGCATTCCCGCCCATTTCAGCACCGCTGCGAACGGCGCAGCAGCCGAACTCGGTTACTGCGACGGGTTTATTATGCGCCATGTAGGCTTTCAGCTGATGCGCGTAATATACATGGTTGTGTTTGGCCCTATAAAGATCGACGCTTACTATATCAAAGAGCGACCAGTCAATTTCTTCCCATTCGCCGGCGGCATAGGTAATGTTGCCGTTAAAACATTGGCGAACCTGCGGAACGGCATCATGGAAAAACAGGTTGAGCTTTTCGTCCATAGCCGGTTGCCACTTTTCAAATTGCGGAAAGGCTTGGGTACGTTCCAGTAAATGGTTGCCGGGCAGGAAACCGTTGTTGAACAATGATAATTCGCATCCCAATACTAAAACTGTATCTGCTGAAATCAGGCGGATCTCTTCAGCTTTTGTTGCGCAATCTACCAGGTAATGCACTAGCTCATCGGCGGTTAAATTGCACGGAAAAGGTGAAAACCATACGCTTAAACCTGCTTCAATCGCCAGGCGCGCTGCGGTAGCCATTCGATCAGCATGTGCGCCTGTAATTCGTATGTGGGTACAATGCAAATCGGCGGCAATAATTTGCATTTCCCGGCGTACTACTTCGGTGTCAAACGTTTTTCGGCTGCTGTTAGCCGGGCCGTAAGGCTCAAACCCGGTATCATAATTTATACCTTTATGCGGACTGATCATGGTTAGTAATAAGTGTCAGCAAATTTACGACAATTAAGGTAATCCAAATGTGTCAACCTATTTCATGACGAGACAGACACCCTGTCGGCTAAATTACCTATCTTTGTTATGCAAAACGTTCTATCGCTGCTGGCTAAACCGGCAGAGGAAAGTCCGGGCAACATAGAGTATCCTGCTTCCTAACAGGAAGGCGCCGGCAGCCGGCGACAGCAAGTGCCACAGAAAATATACCGTCCGCCGTAAGGCGGATAAGGGTGAAAACGTGAGGTAAGAGCTCACGACTATTGCGGGCGACCGTGATAGTGGTAAACCTCAGGAGTTGAAAGACCAAATAGGTCCTGAATCGGAAGTTACTCGCTTTTGCATCTGCGTTAAGCGGATCGTCAGGATGGGTAGGTTGCTTGAACCTGTCAGCAATGGCAGGGCCAGATTAATGATAGAAATTGTCCGTAAGGATAAAACAGAACCCGGCTTACAGCTTTGCTGCTGAAAAAAATGCCCCTTTTTGGTAAAACAGAAAGGGGTTATTTTTTGTATATAGAGTGTTTAATTTTCTATACAATCCATATATTAGCACAATCCTATTTTTTGAAAAAACATTTACTTATAAAATGGCTAAAATTTTAATAATTGATGATGAACGCGCCATCCGAAGTACCCTGCGCGAAATATTAGAATACGAAGATTACGTAGTAGAAGACATTGATAACGGGCTGGATGGTTTGGAGCTGATAGCTAAAAACGATTACGACCTGGTATTGTGCGATATAAAAATGAACCGCATGGACGGCATGGAAGTGCTGACCGAAGGTTTAGCCATTAAACCGGACCTGCCTTTTATCATGATCTCGGGCCACGGGACGGTTGAAACAGCCGTTGAAGCCAGCCGGAAAGGCGCCTTTGATTTTATATCCAAACCACCTGATCTTAACCGTTTGCTCATTACTGTACGCAACGCCCTTGACCGCGGTAGTTTGGTTATTGAGACCAAAGTTTTAAAACGCAAGGTCTCGAAGGTACGCCCTATTTTGGGGGAATCGCAGGCCATTGCCAGGATAAAGGAAACTATTGAACGCGTTGCCCCTACTGATGCACGTGTACTGATAACCGGCGCAAACGGTAGCGGTAAGGAACTGGTTGCCCGCTGGCTGCACGAAAAATCAAACCGTGCCAACGCACCGCTTATTGAAGTTAATTGCGCCGCCATACCATCCGAACTGATCGAGAGTGAATTGTTCGGACATGAGAAAGGTTCCTTTACATCGGCTATTAAACAGCGCATAGGTAAGTTTGAATCGGCCAGTGGAGGTACACTTTTTTTGGATGAGATTGGCGATATGAGCCACTCTGCACAAGCCAAAGTGCTGCGTGCCTTACAGGAAAGCAAAATAACCCGCGTAGGCGGCGAAAAAGAAATAGAAGTTGATGTACGTGTGGTTGCCGCTACCAACAAGGATTTGTTAAAAGAAATTGAGCTTGGTAATTTCCGCATGGACCTTTATCACCGCTTAAGTGTAATATTAATACACGTACCGCCTTTGGTGGAGCGCAAGGATGATATAGGCCTGCTTACCCAGCATTTTTTGGATGAGATATGCAATGACTATGGCATGCCGCCTAAAAAAATATCGGAAGCCGCGCTTGAGGCGCTTAAAGCCCTGCCATGGACAGGCAACATACGCGAGCTGCGCAACATGGTTGAACGTTTAATTATATTAAGCGACAAAACCATTACCGATGGTGATGTTAAGGCATTTGCCAATCCGTCGGCTGCGCCGGCAAATGATGGTAATGGCAGCGCGGCCGCTGCACCTCAGACTGATTTTAACCAGTTCAAAAACTTCCAGGAGTACAAAGATTTTGCCGAACGCGAGTACATCAAATTCAAGCTGGAAAAAAACAACTGGAATGTATCAAAAACGGCTGATGACATTGATATACAACGCAGCCATTTGTACAGTAAGATAGAAAAGTACGGGTTAAAACGGGGGGAATAAGCAGCCAGCCAAAACAAAAAGGGGTGTCATGCTGAGGCACTCGAAGCATTAGCGTAAAGGCCTTGCCGCATGCTTCGAGTGCCTCAGCATGACACCCCTTCTACTTTAATTCTATTTCTGAAATTCCGGCTTTAGAAACGCTTTTTCCGCGGCCCGCATCTTCATCACTTTTGGTACTGAAACCGCCTGGATATACCCGTTGTCCGGGTTCAGTTTATAATAATCCTGGTGGTATTTTTCAGCCGGGTAAAATACCGTGAATGGCATCACTTGTGTAACTATCGGCGCACCATAATATTTAGAAGCATTCAGGCTTTTTATTGCGTTTTGTATGATCTCCTTTTCTTCAGGGGTGCGGTAAAAAGCGATAGAACGATAGCTTGTTCCCCTATCCGGCCCCTGGTAATTAAGTTCGGTAGGATTGTGCGCATGAAAAAATGCGTCTACCAACCGGGCATAACTGATCACCTTTGGATCGTAGTAAACCTGCGCGGTTTCGGCATGGCCGGTTTCATCGCTGCAAACGTCTTCATAGGTCGGGCGTACCGCTGTGCCACCTGCATAGCCGGCAATTACTTTATCAACACCTTTAAGCTCGGACATTGCTTCTGTTGACGCCCAAAAACACCCCCCGGCAAAATCGGCTACTTTTTCGCCCGGTTTTAATTGCGGTAATGCCGCATAACTGCCCGATTGCCCTTTTGCACAACCTGACAGTAGTAATATTATAGCTGTATATAAGATCGACTTCTTCATATAATGTTTGATTTTTTAGTAATATACGGACGGTTTACGCCATCGGTTGGTCATCAATTGGTAATATTAGATCTTACCCTGCTTGAGTGCGGTTTTCACCATGCTTAGTATGCTGTTTAAGCCATTGATCTTAATTTCATAAACGCTCGACAGCAGCATACCCATTTTACCGGGCGGGAAGCCTTTGCCGTGCATCCACTCCAGGTAATAAACGGGCAGGTCGCATATCATGGTGCCTTTATATTTACCAAAAGGCATTTTAGTTTGGACGATTTCGACAAGTATTTTAGAATCGGGGCGCACGGGTTCCATCGTGTAAAGATACTTTTTTAGATGTGAGATGTTAGGTTTGACATTCGTTTTACAAACACAGAAAATTAAAACCTGTTATAGCTATACATTTGTTGCCAGTATAAAAATTATAACAATTTATTTACCATGGAAAAACGCGAGCTCGGACGATCAGGCATAAAAGTATTACCATTTGCTCTTGGAGGCAATGTATTTGGGTGGACCATTGATGAAAAAACATCGTTCGAAGTATTGGACGCCTTTGTTGACAGCGGCCTCGACTTTATTGATACAGCCGATGTTTATTCGATTTGGAAACCGGGCAATAAAGGCGGCGACTCTGAAACTATCATCGGCAACTGGCTGAAGAAAAGCGGCAAGCGCGATAAAGTAATTATTGCCACTAAGGTAGGCAAGGAAATGGGTCCGGGTAAAAAGGGATTGTCAAAAGCCTATATCACTAAGGCTGTTGAAGATTCGTTAACGCGGTTAAAAACCGACTACATTGACCTGTACCAATCGCACGATGACGATAAGGATACGCCGTTAACAGAAACATTAGCTACTTACACCGAACTTGTAAAACAAGGCAAGGTAAGGGCCATCGGGGCGTCAAACTATTCGGCAGACAGGCTTAAACAGGCCTTGGAGATAAGCGATACCACCGGCCTTGCACAATACCAATGTGCACAGCCCCTATATAACTTATATGATCGCGAGGCTTATGAAAAAGAACTCGAACCGTTGTGCCGTGAATACGGCCTTGGCGTTATTACGTATTTTTCGTTAGCCAGCGGGTTTTTGACGGGTAAATACCGTTCAGATGCCGACCTCACAAAAAGTCAGCGCGGCGGGGCGGTAAAAAAATATTTGAACAAACGCGGGTTCGATATTCTCAAAGCGCTTGATGAAGTTGCTTTGGAATATAAAAGCACGCCGGCAAGCGTAGCGCTGGCATGGGTTATTGCACGCCCGGGCATTACTGCCCCTATTGCAAGCGCTACCAGCACAAAACAATTAAAAGATATTGTTGCGGCAACACAGCTCAGTTTAAGCAATGAAAGCGTCGAGCTTTTGAACAAGGCAAGCCGTTATTAATAAGGCCGGTGATTGTAAAAATCCTGTGGTTATAACAAACCGATGGTTTGGGAAATTGTATTTAAAGTATCTTTAACACACATTACATACATCTAGTTATGAGATCAAATAAATGGTTATCAGTAATAATACCGTGCCTGGCAATCCCGGCGCTGGTATTATCCATCGCTTCAAAAAGCTATAAAATTGACGCTGAAGCGGGATTGACTTTGCCCACAGGCTTTGAGGCCAATATTGTTGCCGATAATTTAGGCAGCGCAAGGCATATTACCGTTACCCCGCAGGGCGGCATTTATGTAAAGTTAAACGATCCCGAAAATGGGAAAGGCATTATATACCTGCATGAAACAGGCAATAAAGCTACCATAGCAGGCGGCTTTGGCAATTATGGCGGTACAGGTATTTGTATTAAAAATGGTTACCTGTATGCTACATCAAACGATGATATATACCGTTACAAGTTAAACGATAAAAACGAAGTTATTAATCCCTCACAACCGGAAACAGTAGTAAGTGGCTTGCCTAATCACCGTACGCATAATTCAAAATCGATAGTGCTGGATAATGCCGGTAATATTTATGTGAATATAGGCGCGTACAGCAATATATGCACCGAGTTTGATGCTGACAGAAAAGGCTGCCCGATCTTAACCACGGCAGGCGGTATATGGGAATTTAAGGCTGACAAGCTCAACCAAAAAGAAAGCGACGGTATTCATTTTGCCGGCGGCTTGCGTAATGTGGTTGGGCTTGACTGGAACCAGCAGGATAACCAGCTTTTTGTAATGCAGCACGGGCGCGATGAATTGCATGCTCTTTTCCCTAATTTATACACCGTACATCAATCGGCCATATTGCCTGCCGAATGTATGTATGAGCTAAAACAGGGCGATAATGCCGGCTGGCCTTATTTATATTACGATTGGCAAACCCATAAAAAAATGCAAGGCCCTGAATATGGCGGCGATGGCAAAAAAGAAGCAGACAGTAAATACATAGACCCGGTAGCTGCTTATCCAGGTCACTACGCACCCGATGGCCTGTTATTTTATACCGGCAACCAATTCCCTGAAAGATATAAAAACGGCGCCTTCATTGCCTTTCATGGTTCATGGAACCGCGCACCTGAGCCACAAGCCGGTTACTGTGTAGTGTTTCAGCCATTTAAAGATGGCAAGCCAAGCGGCGACTGGGAAGTTTTTGCCGATGGATTTGCAGGCAGTAAAAACTTAAAACAACCCGATGATGCTTTGCACCGCCCCTGCGGCCTGGCACAAGGACCTGATGGCTCGCTATATGTAACTGATGATGTAAAAGGCAGGATTTATAAGATCAGCTATAAAAAATAATGAATAAGCGAACAGCACTGCCCCTACTGTTATTTATGCTGGCATCGGGTTTTGTACAGGCACAGGTTAAACATCATACCAAACCTGCACATTCGCGTTTGGTGCTATCCATTGCGAATGGAAAAAATGTTTATGTGCAAAACTGCCTGACATGCCACCAGGCTGATGGCACCGGCGTACAAAGAATGAACCCGCCGCTTATAAAAACCACCTACGTTTTGGGCGATAAAACCAAGCTGATACAAATAGTAATGAACGGTTTTAATGAAGATGTGGAGATCGACGGTAAAAAATGGTCGAACAGCATGACGCCGCATGACGCCCTGAAAGACCAGGAAATTGCCGATGTGCTAACTTATGTACGTAACAGCTTTGGTAATAAAGCCAGCGCGGTAACCGCGGCGCAGGTAAAGGCGGTTAGGGCGGTTAATAAGAAACCACAGCCTTAGTGAAATCGCTTATAGAATTTCTGCAAATATTTTGGCTAAAGCCTTTTTGAATTTGAATAAGTATCCGTCCCCTAAAGGGAACGGCAATGAATTTCTGTTATTGTGGTTTAGTTAATATACTCTTTCCTGACTTGTTGGGGACAACTCCATCTGTTCGGAAGATGGAATTTCATTCAGCTTTAATAGTATTTTTATAGAAATGAGGGGGGCTCCCTGAGGCACTCGAAGGGTGAGCGTAGAGGCCTTTGCCCGCATGCTTCGAGAGCCTCAGCATGACACCCGTTTTAAGTCTTCCGAACACTTATGGAGACAATTCCAACAAAGGCATAGAAAAGAGCCAAGAATCAAGAGAAAAATTATAAACTTCTATCTTGATTCTTGACTTGATTCTTGTATCTGTTTTCTATTTTACCAGCTTAAAGTCAGCTTCTTTA
>Ga0206882_1026_pt1 | contig 34349 bp, 30 predicted proteins | sample Alteio_BWOrgCont_4_FD_152908 | JGI IMG/M metagenome (GOLD analysis project Ga0206882, IMG submission 152908) | Enriched cells from forest soil in Barre Woods Harvard Forest LTER site, Petersham, Massachusetts, United States -... | ecosystem: Environmental > Terrestrial > Soil > Temperate forest > O...
AAGCAGAAGCGAAAAATTCGTACTTTATCTTAAAAAAAAATTATAATCATAGAAAAGGAGGTGGATATGAAGCATAGATTTTACTTCTTAGTATTTATGGTAGTTATCTTCTCCCAGACCCTATTACTTGGGAATGACCAAAACAATTTTCGCACCTATCAGAAAAATGAAAAAAGCAACGTAGAAAATAACGAATTTTATGATTCCAACGCCCCGGTAATGGGAAATACTTTTCCAGGACAGGGAGACGATTTGGATGTGATCCCATTTCCAGGTCAAAACGACAATTTAGATAAGATCCCTTTTCCTGGCCAAAACGATAATTTGGATATCATTCCTTTCCCAAACCCCTAAATTTTTGTTTATTATTGTATTTGGATTAGTATAATATCGGCAATTTGCGGTGAAATCGAGTAAATGTTCACGTAAAGGCGCAAGGTTGAAAAAAACTACTTTGCGCCAAACTTGATTCAAAAAAAGGAGTTTTTTTTGACCCCGTCCCTATTTTTATTTTTCTCACTTGTTGCATTGTTGGGCATTTTTGCCCTTACCTCTATGGCAAGCAGCTGCCGAAAATTAAGGAAAAATGAAGCCTTGAAACAGCTTCAATCTATTGGAAAATTATTTTATTACGGATATCTTCATAAAATTTTTTTCCCGAAGCAAGATTTAGAAACCTATCTTTTTTCAGCGGTATGCGCTCAAAATATTTGCCGTTTCCTTTACGCCCTTTTTGCCCTTTTTTGGCTCATTTCTTCCGATTTTTTCTCCATGAATCTCCAAATTTGGGTAGGTTCCATCCTCTTTATCATTTTTTTGATTGCTTTTGGGGATCTCTTTTCCCGATGGTTTGGAGTAAAATATCCTATTTCGGTGTTAAAAACCCTAGCTCCTATTGCCTCTTTCTTTCTCATTCTAGCATTTCCTTTCTCATATGCCTTTTTAAAACTGTTTCGATATCCCATTCAAAATGTTTATTTCGATTATGAAACGGAATCGCAAGCAAAGCGAGATTTGATCGAAATCATTCAAGATACAGAAATCGAACCCAGTCTAGAACCCATTGACCGAAAAGTTATTGAATCGATGGTAAAATTTCATCACCGAATTGCAAGAGAGGTTATGGTTCCCAGGGTCGATGTATACGCACTTCCAGACAATACCACCATCAAGGAAGCTGCAAGATTGCTCGATGTGGAAGGTTTTAGCAGAATTCCCGTTTATAAAAACAATGTCGATAATATTGTAGGTCTTTTGATGTACAAAGATGTAGTACATAAGTTCCTGGAATATGAACAAGAAGGAAATAACCCCTCTGTCTTAGAAGCACCCATAGAAACAATCAGCAAGGAGGTCTTCTATACCCCAGAAACCAAAAAGATTTCCCATTTACTTCAAGAATTTAAGACAAAGCAAACCCATATGGCCGTAGTCGTTGATGAATACGGAGGAACGGAAGGGATCATTACCATTGAAGACCTATTGGAAGAGATTGTTGGCGATATCGCGGATGAATACGATCAAGAAGAGGAATTGTTTAAAGCGCAACCAGACGGAAGTTGGGTTATAGATGCGAGAATGAATATTGACGACATCGAAAGTGAACTGAATTTTAAAATTCCCCAAGAAGGCGATTACGATACCTTAGGTGGGTATTTATTCCATCGAACAGGTCGAATTCCACCAAAAGGTTTTATCATTTACTTAGATGATTGCGAAATTCAAGTGCTCCATTCCGATGAAAGGAGCGTGGACAAGGTGAAAATCATCCCTTTGCAAAAAAAACAAGATCATGAAAGTTAGAGTTTAGGGCGTGGAAATCTCTGATGGTTGACCAAATTCAATGTTCCAATCTACCCCCCAATCTGCTCTTTCATAGGGGTCATTCTGAAGAACCCAGCCCACATGTTCTTCCTTACCGGGTTGAATAGAAAATTGACCAGGTACAAAACTATCGTAAATATTTTCTTTGTCTGTTGCTCTGATGGAAATAAATACCGGGACTTTGTTCTGATTTTGAATAAAATACTCAACCCCTTGCTTTTCCATTTTTCCGCTAGAAACAATCTTGTTTGAACTTTTCAATTGCACATTTTGAATGGAATCTAGAAGTCTTATTTCACCAAACAGAAAAGAAATGCTAAAACAAAAACAAAATAATGCGTATTTATACATCTGTTTTTATTTTATTATACTAAATTTTACTATACTTTTCAATCCAAGAAACACTTGGAACAATAAATTAGATTCCTTTATTCTTATGTCTTAATGGAAGTTTTTACGAGTAGTGTTCACCAAGTCAAAATTTAAACGCAGAAACGCGATAGGTGCTAAGGCGCAAAGTGTTTTTTTTCAACTTTTTCGTCTTTGGGCCTTTGCGTTGAATTTTAGCGATAAGTGAACAAATACTTTTACGAATCTTCAAAAGGTTGAAATATGGGATTATGGTTGTTTACTTCATTTTTAGCAGGGATCACTTTCGGCTATTTTTTGTTTTGGTTTTTACGGCTTCGTAAGATGAAGCATTACGAACAATTGGGGCAGGAAATCATCCATAGAGCCGAAATGGAGATCGAAATTCTAAAAAAAAATAACGAAATCGAATTTCAAACATCGAAAAACAAACTACAGAAAGAGACAGAAGAACTGATACAGAAAGAAAAACGGAAATTGAATCAAGAATCGGAAAGGCTGAAAGATCGAGAAGATAAGCTGGAACGTAGAATGAACTTAGTGGAAAAGAAACTAACCGACATTGAAAAAAGGGAAGCCATATTATCTGCAAGAAAAAATCAAATCGAAGCAGAGAAAAACACCGCTTTTGAACTGAAGAAAAAATTTCTTGTAGAATTAGAAAAAATCTCAGGTTTAACATCGTCAGAAGCCAAAGCAAATTTGAATGCAACACTCCTCGAAGAGTTAAAATTCGAAAAACAACATATCCTACGAAAACACCAACAAGAACTCGAAGAAGAATGCGAGCGAATCACAACAAATCTATTAACAACAGCCATTTGCAGATTAGCGGTTCCCACGGTTTCTGAAGTTACAGTGACTACAGTGCCCCTTCCCAATGAAGATATTAAGGGAAGAATTATCGGAAGAGAAGGGCGCAATGTGCGTGCTTTGGAACAAGCTACGGGAGTCAATTTTTTAATGGATGACACCCCCGGCGCTGTCGTAATCTCAGGATTCGATCCGATCCGAAAACAAATTGCAAAAACGGCTCTTCAAGATCTCATCGATGATGGAAGAATTCACCCTGCACGAATTGAAGAAGTCGTCGAAAAAGCCTCCTCTAAAGTGCAAAAACAAATTGAAAATTATGGAAAAGACGCAGCCTTTCGAGCCGGTGCTGCTGATATCCACCCAGAGCTAATTCATCTTCTTGGAAAATTAAAATTTCGTTTTAGCTATGGGCAAAACGTATTAGACCATTCCTTGGAAGTCTCTTATCTAATGGGTCTGATGGCCTCTGAACTGCACCTAAACACCACCATTGCAAAAAGAATAGGTCTTCTTCACGACATAGGGAAAGCCGTTTCCCACGAAATGGAGGGAACGCACGCAATCATTGGGCGCGACCTTTCCCTAAAATATGGGGAATCCCAGATGGTAGCCAATGGAATAGGATGCCATCACGAAGAAATCGAACCAGCTTCTGCGGAAGCTTGGCTTTGTTATGCCGCGGATCGAATTTCCGCAACCCGTCCAGGAGCTAGGGTAGAAGCGATTGAAGAATATGTAAAACGACTCAAAAAATTAGAAAAAATCGCTTTGGACTTTGAAGGGATTGAAAAAGCTTATGCCCTCCAAGCTGGAAGAGAAGTTCGGGTAGTTGTTTTTCCCCACCTCATTGATGACCAGGGAGTTGTAACCCTCGCTAGAAATTTGTCTAAAAAGATTGAAAACGAACTTACCTACTCCGGAAAAATCAAAGTTACCGTAATACGGGAACAAAGAGCCGTAGAATATGCACTATAGATAATTCGGTATAATTACACATATTTGCAACTACCTCTTGAAAAAGAATCGACATTTGTTCACAATAATCCCCGATTGAACATGGAGAAAAGGGTATGCGCCGATCGATTTGTATGTGTGATCCTGGAGTTGGTCTTGCAGGAGAAAAAAGAACCTGGAAATTCGTTTACACAACAGCCACAAACCTTCCAAAGGGAGCTAAATTAAAATTTAACTTAGGAAGCGAAGGACGCATGGTCGATTGGGAAATTCCCAACCCAAGCCCCAAAGCGACAGAAAATGCGATATACGCAATTGTTGAAGAAAAAGCCCTTCACCCCCACCCCATCCAAGTCAAAGGAAGCATTGTTCCCGAATATGAATTTACCCTACCCGTTCCTCTCAAAGCAGGCCAGGATTTTACGATTGTCATAGGCGCTTCCAAAGGAAAAGAAAAAAAAGAGAAAGGAACCATGGGTCAAACCTATTCTCAAAGACGTCGCCCTTTCTACCTATTTATTGATCCTAAAGGCAAAGGGAAATACGAAGAACCTGAAACGTTTGTGATCGATATCAAAGGAAATATCCTTCACAACGTAAAAGTCCTAACCCCCTCCTTTGTGACAAAAAACAAACGTTTTGATGTGGTGGTTCGATTTGAAGACCAATTTGGTAACTTAACGAACAATGCCCCAGATGACACCCTGATTGAACTATCCCATCAGCATTTAAGAGAAAATTTAAATTGGAAGCTCTTCCTCCCAGAAACTGGCTTTATCACATTGCCAAATCTATATTTTAACGAAGAGGGTGTTTACACCATCACGTTAAAAAATTTGAAAAACAAAGAAGTGTATTGCTCGCCTCCTATTCGTTGTTTTTCAGAGCAAAAAGGATTTTTGTATTGGGGTCTTCTTCATGGAGAATCGGACCGTTTTGACTCTGCAGAAAACATTGAGAGCTGCTTGCGTCATTTTCGGGATGATCAGGGATTCAACTTTTATGCTTCCTCCCCTTTCGAAATGTTAGATGAGAGCAGCAATGAAGTTTGGAAACTAATCACCCATAATATTTCCGAGTTTAATGAAGAAGATCGGTTCACTACTTTTGTCGGATTTCAATGGTGTGGAGAACGAAAAGCCGAAGGATGCAGGGAAATCATTTATGCAAAAGAAAGCAAAGCCCTTCTAAAAAGCAAAGATGCCAAATATAACACTTTGAAAAAGATTTATAAATCGTTTTCCCCAAAAGATCTTATTTCGATCCCCTTATTCACCATGGGAAAAGGTTTTGAATTTGATTTCAAAGATTTTAACCCCGAATTTGAAAGAGTGGTCGAAATTTACAATTCTTGGGGTTCTTCCGAATGCACCCAGAAAGAGGGAAATCGTTTTCCGATCCTCTCTTCCAAAAAACAGGGAGTCTCCGAAGCTGCTGAAGGCGCGATCCGGAATGCCTTGAACAAAAATTGCCGATTTGGATTTATTGCTGGTGGATTAGACGATCGAGGAATTTTTTCTCCCCTTTTTGAAAATGGGCAACAACAATATCCCCCAGGACTCACAGGAATTATCGCCAAAGGACATTCTAGAGATGCCATTTTCGAAGCTCTCTACAATCGCAACTGTTTTGCAACCACAGGAAAACGGATCGTTTTAGGGATGGAAATCATTGGAACCCCCATGGGGCATGAACTCAACTCTGCTGATAAGCCAGGCCTTTTTGTAAATAGACACATTACCGGTTATGTCGCAGGAACAGAAAAACTCCATTCCGTGGAATTGATTTGCAACGGTACAGTATACCAAACGTTAAAACCTGAAGGGACGAGTATCGACTTTATTATCGATGACTCGAGACGCTTGGAAAAAATTGCCATCGATAACAAAGATAAACGCCCTCCTTTTGTCTACTATTACTTGAGAGTTACCCAAGAAGATGGACATATGGCTTGGGGGTCCCCGATTTGGATAGACGTCCTACCTCCAAAACCCTTCAAACCGGAACTTCGCAAACAACTGCTGACAAAAAAACCAACCATCCAATTTGACGAAGAGGATTTAGAAGAAGACCTCGAAGACTTGGACGACATGACCGACATTTAAACATTCGCTCAAATTTGTAAAAGTTATTTTTTTACGATCGCCAGAGAATACCATTTTGTCGGATCAAATAAATTACTCGCGAATTCGATAATTTTGCCATCCTCTATCATTTTTTTTATCCTGATCCTCACCGTTCGCTTGGATACGTTCCATATTTTAATAAGATCTTTTGCGCGAATTTTATGATGTTTTTTAAGATAAACCATTAGCTTTTCTTCCCAGGGTTCTAAAGCTACAGTTTCTACTCTTTCTGAAAACAAAGTGCATCTAAAAAAATAGCCCACTTCCTCAAATTTGGGTTCTTTTAATCCAAATCGATTGCACTCTTCTATCATCCTTCCTAAACCAGATCCCCATTGTTCCACCAATTGCAACTCTTTGAATACTCTGCCAATCACACGATTTCTTAGTTGAGACATTCCTTGAAGAGCATTTTCCATAGTCAGACCAAAAGGAAGAGAACCGGGATTGGAAATTTCGATTCTATCATCAAATATAGCCACCATAATTGAGCTTCCCTTCACACTATAGTCTGCGTGTAGAATAGCGTTGATAGTTGCTTCTCGAATCACCTCCATAGGATATTCGGGAACATCTTCTCTAATGATTTTACCGAATTTTGCTGAGACACTGGTATTCCTGCGGATAAAATTAAGGATTAAATCTATCATATCAGGTAGATAGGCTCGTATTTCTTGGTGATCTAATACTTTCGCTTTGGTAGTTCCTAAAAATCTAGCGCATCTCACAATGGCGTCAGGGAATACATGTTCTCTTGATTTTCCAAAAAGAAGAATTCCTCCTACCGAAGGAATAATTTTTGACTCTTTATTTACAAATAATTTAAGAGCAATCCCTTTAGCTTCATTGAGTGGTTTTTTAACTTTTGCAAACCACCCCTTAGCAGCAACAAAATCTAAATCTTCAATCGTACATTTTTGTGCAGGACTTTCATCAAAGGATTGATTAGAAGATAGCCTTTTTAGCTCTATTAACGCAGTCTCATCGGCAATACGATTCGAAGAACCTAATCGGAGATAGGTACCATTCGTCTCACCTTTAGCTTTTAAATAGTAGGGCCCTATGCCATGAGCTACTTTAATAATAAGCAATTCTTTATTTTTCCATGAATGAACATAAATTTCAGGAAAAATCAAAGGGGCAATGGAATCTGCAATACAATTGCCAAGCCTTTCCTCTTCCTTCAATACATCCTTTATTCCTACAATTTCTTTGGTTTTATCTTTAATTCCTATTACAAGGATTCCTCCAGCAGTATTACCAAAAGCTACAATCGTGTGAAGAATTGGCTCAAGAGATTTCGTACTCTCTTTGAACTCTAACGTTTTCCCTTCCTGTTGCTTAAGTAAATCTTCTAACATAAAAAACCCCTCCTACACCCTGCAATCTACCTTGAATTTCATTTATATGCAAAACATAAATGCATTCTGTTTTCTTGTAAGGCAAAAACCATCTGAAAATAGAGAACAACATGACTTTTCCCTCTATATTAGCAAGGATTTATTAGTACCTGCTACCGAACCCTGCTAAATTTATCTGCAAGGTTTTGCAGGGTATTTTGCAGGGTAAAAAACTATACTTATTCAGATTTTGCTTACAGGACCTCCTTGAGCGTGATGGTTTTCACATGATCGTTTCTATAGAGGCTGCTTAATTTGATCCAATAGGAATGCAAACTTTGCAGAAGTTAACCAAAGATCTTTTTCAGTATCACCACTGCCAAAATGCCCGCCTTCAAAATCGATGTGCAATAAAAGAGGGTTTGTATCCAGTTTGTATTCTCGTAATTTAGCTGTCAGTTTTAAAGGTTCCCAGTATCTAACCAAGCGGTCATAAACACCCCCTGTTAAAAATAATGCGGGATAGGGTTGTTTGCGTACATTCGTATAAGGGCAATACGATCGGATGTAATCGTAAAATTCTATATGCTCAGGATTGCCCCACTCCTCGTACTCTTGAGTTGTCCAAGGCAATTTTGGATTAAGCATCGTATTCAGCACATCCACAAAGGGAGCTTCGGCAACTACTGCTTTAAACAAGTCGGGTCTTTCATTGATTACATATCCCACTAAAAGCCCCCCTGCACTTCTTCCCCAAATGGCTAACTGGCTAGGAGTGGTATATCCAATTTTGATTAAATGCAAAGCAGTGTCGATAAAATCAGAAAACGTGTTTTTCTTTTGCAAAAGGCGCCCCTGTTCGTACCAAGACCACCCATACTCTCCCCCTCCTCTGGGATGGGCAATGGCCACAATCACCCCTCGATTCGCAAGAGCCAAATATTCCTTCCTAAAATAGGGAAATCTAGTATCTCCATAACCTCCATACCCACAGAGCAAAAGTGGTGAGGGACGGTTAAGGTCGATATCTTTCTTTCTTAAAAGAGAAATCGGAATGAGGGTCCCATCTTGTGCTTCCGCAAATAGCCGTTCCGTAACATAATCGGATGGTTCTTGGCTTATTTTCATCGATTTCGAAGACATATCGTATTCATAAAGAGTAGGGGCAGTCTTTAGTGAGCTGTACTGGATAAGAAAACGCTCAGAATGATATTCTGGATCTTTGATCTCAAAGGTATAACTCGGCTCTTCGAATTGAAGGAGATCTCTTGCTCCCGTTTGACGATCCAGGATTTCAAGAATCGGAAGCCCATTTTTTCTTTCTAAAAGGACAACATAGTTTTTAAAGACAAGAAAATCAGATAAAACATGATCTACAACTATTTCTTTCCATTCCGAATTTTTTGGAGCTAAGTAAAAGTGATATTCTGACGAATCAAAATTTGCGAGAATATAAAAATGATCTTGATCTGCCGTATCGATTTCATAGCGAATCCCCTCTTGGCGAGAAAGGTACAGGGAAATGGGTTCCTTTACACTTTCAGCTCTTATGGTTCGAATTTCGGAAGTTGAAAAACTTTTCGACTCGATAAAGAACAGCTGTTTATCACAGGAACGTTTGAGTTTTAGACCAAAACGGACATCCTTTTCTTCAAATAGGACCTGTTTGACCCTTTGTTTTAAATCGAGATAGCAAATTCGAAACGCACGATCGGTATCGTCATTTTGCACGTATAACAAACTTTGATGATCCAAAGTCCAACCTAGGGAATCGAGGATATTCTCCGCTAAGTCAAAAAAATAGGTTTCGGTATTGAGATCCAATAGGCCAAGATATTGTTTCAAAGAAGGATCCTTTTCATAGACAAAAGCAACAAAGCGACCGTCACCGCTTTGACTGATCAAAACTAAAGAAAACCGTGGAATGGCTGCTCTTATTTTTTCCCAGTAAGGATCGGGGTGGTTTTCTTCCTCCACAACCCCTTGTTTCAATTCTTGAAAAATTTCCAAACGTAAATCCAAAAGAGGTGCAAGCTGTGCCTCTGTTAGACTATTTTCTTTTTCAATGCACGGCAAAGTACGAGGATCTTCTAAAGATTGCAGATATTGATAGGGGTCCGATTGCTTTAGAGAAGAGGCTCCAAATAAAAAGAGAGCGCAGGAAAAAAATGCAAAAAGGGAATAATACTTTTTCATAATTCTGATATTCTTACATCTCATTTTCATAATATTATCACTATTATCAGGATTTTTTCGATAAAAAAACTTTCATTACTTTGATCACACTAATATTTTTTATTGACAGCATTTAATGATATTGATATTATTTATTTAAAAAATTTGAGGTAAATATGTCGCCACTCGATGAAGTAATTCATATCATAGATACCGATAGTGTGAAAATGGAAGCCCTCCGTCCTCCACTACAAAAAAAAACGTACCAAGGAAAAGATTATTTTATCATCCATACCAAAACAGTAGATATGGGGAAATTACAGAAAGTTGTTTTATTCATAAAAGCGATTTCTAAAATGGTACTCACTTTAGGTTTTGGAACATATTTTTTGGGGATAGGTAAAGAGGATTGGAATAAAGCTCGGCAGGGGAAAATACTAATACACTACCTAGTTCCTTCTGAGAAAATTAAGGATTCATTGAACAACGAAAAGCTACACAAAGAGTTAGTCTTTCAGGAAAGAGAAGCAGAGTTAAACAAAATAGGTGAACTTCTTAAGCAAAAGGAAAAAGAGTTTGAAACCCTTAAGAAAGAAGTAACAGACTTAAACGAGAGAGAAAAACTTCTTAAGCAAAAGGAAAAAGAGTTTGAAACCCTTAAGGAAAGAGTAACAGACTTAAACGAGAGAGAAAAACTTCTTAAGCAAAAGGAAAAAGAGTTAAATAACAAAAAAGAATTAAACATCAGCACAAAGTCAATTGTTGAAAAAACAACTTCGCAAAACCTAAATGTCGAAAAGCCTATTATTATAAAATGTAAAAAAAGTCGAAGAGTAGTACTTGAGAAAGAATTCGAACAAGCAAAAGAAAAAATTGAAAAAATTGCTAAATTATTTTTCTCTTCTGTGAGCATTGTAGATCAAGACGGTGAGGAGGGGCAGATTGGATTCTTTATAGATTCTATGAGTTATGGTCGGGCGTTTGAAGAAGCAACTCCAACGATACTGAAGACAATTGCGAATAAGGCACAAGGAAATGTGTTTCATGTCTTTCTTGAAGAGGATAGGGACAAATCGAAAGTTATTCCGGAGCCGGCGTATCCTAGTGGTTGGGGTGTTCCTTATCATAAGGAAAGCATGACATTAAAACTAAACATGTGGGAGGAGGAGCCTCCTGAAACATGTGATATTAGGAAAATTCTAGAAACGTTAAAGCAAAAGATAAAATCCTGATTTAGCGAATCACTGTAGTAGGTATCCAAAAACAAGAATTATTTCTATCCTGTAGTGTGGCACTGGCTATAAACTCGTCAATAATTTGAAAGCCTGCTTTTTCATAAACATGCACTGCACGAGTATTGGATGCTTCGGGATCGATAAATACCTCAGTTACATCGGGAAATTGGGTCAGTAAAAATTCTTGGATCATTGCTACAGATAATCCTTTCCCAAGATAGTTTAAATCGCAAATGAACAAGTCTAAAGTAATCGCTTTTCCTTTCTCTTTGCAAAAGGGGGCATATTCATCCTCTGGAGAACCCTTTGGAATTTCTGAAGTCAAAAGATAGCCAAATGGTATATCTTTATCATAAGCAACCCAGTGCTTGAAATGAGGATCGCCTTTAAAAAATTTCTCTAAACTTTCCAAGATATTTTTCAACCCTTCCCCCAAATTGAAGTTAAAATAAAGTTTCAAAGCCGGCTAAATTTAGGTTAATTTTAGGAAAAGGCTCTCTAAAATGGACGAAATCGGAAGATACCTAGCAGCGGAAGCCCGCGCATTTGCAACGGATTTTTGCACAAGTTCTAGGGAGGGAGTATTTCCTTTTTGAGTCTGATGTAGAAGGGTTTCATAATGATCAGGATGCATCAACCATTGGGTATCCCCACCACAAAGAAGGAGATGAAGATCGCGAAACCAAGATAAGATCAGGTTGCATACTTCTTCAAATTCTGATTTATTATCCTCAAATAGCTCCGCAAACGCAATAGAAAAATCACGAATGTTTAGATAATTTTTTTGGCTTAATGATAGAAATTCTAAGAGGGGTTTCTGAAGATCTTCTCGGATTTTGAGAGTTTGTGCATTCGAATAAAAAAAGAGTTTTCTACAACGGGATACAATCGTAGGTAAGATTTGTTCTGAAGCGCTGCTCAACAAAATAAGGATGGTGTCTTTGGCCGGCTCTTCAAAGGTTTTCAAAAGGGCATTGCTACTAGTGGGAAGCATTCGCTCTGCATCGTGAATGATAAAGATTTTCCAAGGGGCTTCAAATGGAGCTAAATAGACTTGCTCTGTAAGGCTTCGAATCGAATCAATGCTATGTGTAGCCGATTTCCCTTCTGGCCGATATAGGTGTACATCGGGATGGTTTCCAGCCTCTACTTTGGGATTGTTAGAAAAAATTTTCTTGGCAAAATCGATGGCAGCTAATTCAGTCTCCTCATTAGGTCCGCAAAAAAGAAAAGATCCTATAAATTTTTTGTTTTTTACCAGTTTTTCCAATTGGAGATGCGTCATATTTTTTGCAAAAAGATTAAAGCTTCTTTAAAAACTTGCTCTTTCGATTTTTGCGCGTTGAGAAGAAAAATACGTTGCGGTTCTTGTTTTGCCAACAGTCGAAAGGTATCCAATACTCTTTGATGAAACAGATGTTCTTGGGTTTCCATTCGATCCTCTTTCCATTCTTTTTCGGCTTGCTTTGTTCTTGTTAAGCCTTCGTGGATTTCGATATCGAGAAAGAAGGTTACATCTGGGAGAATTTTCCCACAAACTTCTTTGCAGAGATTCGATACGTAAGGAATTCCAAGCTGCCTTCCACCGCCTTGATAAGCAATGGTCGAATCATTAAAACGATCGCATAGAACCACTTTGCCTTGAGAGAGTGCCGGAGCGATGATCTCTTCGAGATGTTGCGCCCTTGCAGCTAAAAACATGAGCAACTCTGTTTTGGGGGTCATTGGAGTCGAAACTTGAGGATCTAGCAACCAGGCACGTATTTTTTCCCCAAAGGGAGTTCCCCCTGGCTCTCTCGTTTTTACTACCTGATGTCCTTGACTTGCTAGCTCATGAGAAAGAGCGTTAATCAAAGTGGTTTTTCCTGCCCCTTCGCCCCCCTCAAAGGTAATAAAAACCCCTTTTTTACTATTTAACAGCATCTTTCTTTGCGTCTTTGTGTTTATTTTTTATTCTTCGGTAGCATCCTCTTCTACTTTGGAGGTATCATTTTCGACTTCGGAGCCATCATCCTCCAATTCGGGAGCATTATTCTCTACTTTGGAAGTGTCACTTTCAATATTCCCCATTTCGGCGGAATCACTTGCGGCTGCATCTTCGGTTTCTACCTTCTGTACAGCAACGATAGAATCCCCTTCTCGAAGGTTTACGAGTCTTACTCCTTGTGTACTTCGTCCCATGACGCGAACGCCTTGCATGTTAATGCGCACGGTTTGTCCTTGAGCAGAAATAATGATGACGCTTTGTGAATCTGCCACATGCAGCGCACTTGCCACATTGCCGTTTCGGTCGCTAGTGATAATGGCTTTTACCCCTACGCCGCCTCGGTTCGTATGGCGGAAATCGGAAACGCTGGTTCTCTTTCCAAAACCATTTTCGCAGACAATCAAGACGGTTTCGTCGCCGTTTACCACTTCGCATCCGATGACATGATCCTTTTCATCCTTCCGTTTTACACCGCGCACCCCATGTGCAGTTCTTCCCATTTCTCGCACTTTATCTTCATCAAATCGAACCGCCATCCCTTGTGAGGTAAATAGCATGATCTGCTGTCCTTTTTTGACAAGATGTGCTGCGATCAACTCATCCCCTTCGTCAAGGGAAATCGCCCAAATTCCTTTCCTGCGAGGATTGCTGAAATGCTCAAGAGCAGATTTTTTTACCGTTCCTGAACGAGTCGCCATAAAGATGGCTGCTTCCTCCTCAAAAGATTGTACTTTTAAGGTGGTTGCAATTCTCTCATCTGGGCGTAGGTCTTCTAGCAGATTGATGAGAGGTTTTCCTTTCGATTTTCTACTTGCTTCAGGTATTTGCCAAACTTTTAGCCAATAACACCTGCCAAAATTCGTAAATAGAAGGAGTTGATCATGAGTCGATGCAACATAGAGTCCCTTGATCGCATCTTCTTCTTTCTTTAGCTGAGTTCCGGTGACTCCGACTCCCCCTCTTCGTTGCTCACGGAACAACTGAACTGGCATTCGTTTCACATAATCGTCATTGGAAATCGTAATGATCACTTCTTCATTGGCAATCAGATCCTCCATTTGCATTTCAGTTTCTGCTGCGATGATTTTGGTTTTTCGCTCTTGTTTGTGCGTTTTGCGAATATCTAATAGCTCTTCTTTGATGATTTCTCGAACCATTTTCTCACTTGCAAGAACTGCCCGATAGTATTCGATTTTTTTCTGTAACTCTTCATATTCGCCAGTAATTTTGTCTCTTTCTAGACCAGTTAGTTGGTAGAGTCTTAAATCTAACACGGCATTGGCTTGCTTTTCCGTAAAGTCAAACTTCGCAATGAGGGCCTGTTTCGCTTCTTCCCGATTATTGCTTTCACGGATCAATTTTACAATCGCATCCAAATTGTCCAACGCCTTGAGATACCCTTCCAAAATATGGGCTCTCGCTTCTGCTTTGTTGAGCTCAAACCGGGTTCTTCGGCGAATTACTTCGATGCGATGGTCAATCCAAACAGAAATCATCTGTTTGATATTCATCACTCTTGGAAGCCCATTGTCGAGAGCAAGCATGATGCAACCAAACGTGATTTGCATGTCAGAAAATTTATACAATTGGTTGATTGTGACATCTGGAATTTCGTTACGCTTCAATTCGATGACGATTCGCATTCCGTCTTTATCGGATTCGTCTCTTAAGTCGCTGATTCCGCTAAAAACTTTGTCATTGATGTGATCGGCAATTTGTTTGATCAAATTTGTCTTATTGACATTGTAAGGAATTTCATCGATGACAATTCTTTGCCGATCGGTCTGTCCAGGCATATCCTCAATATGTAAGGAGCCTCTCAAAAGAATTTTTCCTCGGCCTGTATGATAGGCCTCTTTCACCCCTCGATATCCGCAAATAATTCCACCGGTTGGAAAATCGGGTCCTGGCATCAGTTTAATGATCTCTTCCAAGCTTGTGGTTGGTTGATCAATCAAAAGGAGCGTTGCTGAGATGAGCTCATACAAATTGTGAGGTGGAATATTCGTCGCCATTCCGACAGCAATTCCAGAGGAGCCGTTGGAAAGGAGGTTTGGGAATTTTGAAGGGAATACAGTGGGCTCTTTTTTGGTTTCATCGTAGTTTGGCACCATATCTACAGTGTCTTTGTCCAAATCTTCCATCAGGTTAACGGAAGCTGTGGTAAGACGCGCCTCTGTATAACGCATCGCAGCTGGCGGGTCTCCATCGATGGATCCAAAGTTTCCTTGTCCATTTACAAGAGGATATCGCATTACCCAATCCTGTGCCATTCTCACAAGAGTTGGATAGATCACTGCTTCCCCGTGCGGGTGGTAGTCACCGGAAGTATCGCCTGAAATTTTTGCACATTTTCGGTGTTTGCCGCCTGGGCTCAAATTGAGCTGTCGCATCGCATACAAAATTCTTCTTTGAGAAGGTTTTAAACCGTCGCGCGCGTCGGGCAACGCTCTAGAAATGATGACCGACATCGAGTAGCGCAAATAGCTTTCTTTCATCTCATCTTCGACATTTCGCGGGATGATGATCTGGTTGGGATGTTCAGTCATACAGAAGACTCCTAAATAATTATTGTCCGGGCCTCATGGATAGCTCCAACCCAAATTTGGGTACACTAAGCTGCCCCGTTCCTAAATATCTAAATCTTTTACAGAAAGGGCGTGTAATTCAATAAAGGCACGTCTCGGCTGCACCTCTTCACCCATAAGCATAGTAAACATATGATCGGCAGCTACCGCATCGGGGATGGTTACTTGGATGAGGGTTCGTTTTTCAGGGTCCATTGTCGTTTCCCAGAGTTGGTCCGCATTCATCTCCCCAAGACCTTTATACCGCTGAATTTCAATCCCTTTTCTTCCATTCTCTCTTAAAAACTCCATAAAATCATGCAAGGTAGCATAAGAAACCACTTCCCCACCGTCAGACTCTACGGTAAGCAAATACCCATCTGCTACCATGTATTGATCAATATGGAAGTGAAACGTTTTTAACCGCTGAAACAAATTTGTTAAGAAGAATTCATCGAATAGCTCTGTATAAGCAATCGGTTTTGGACGGAATTTTCGAGTTTCTTCTGTTTGCTCTTGTTCTGGAATCGAAGCTAACGTTTCTTCATGTTGTTTTCTTTGGATTTCATGATCCTTTTGTTTGATTTCGTCAAACTCACTTTTCGAATAGACAAAGCAAGAGCCATCCGCTAAAGCGACTTGGTAATGGGGATATTTTCCTTGTTGGTTTTTCGCTCCCAAAAATTCCCGGAAAGGGATCCCTTTTCTTTCGATTTTCGTAATAAACGATTCGATTTCGAGAATTACTTCCATCAATTGTTTTAACCGAGCGGTATCCAAAGGTTCCTTTTCCGCTGCTAGAGTCACTTTAATATCACTGGTCCCTAATTCGAGCAGATAACTATCCATGTCTTTTTCAGAATGAATATAACGACTCGTTTTCTTTCTTGATACTCGATACAAAGGGGGTTGTGCAATGTAGATAAAATTGTTTTCGACCAGTGCTGGCATGTGCCGATAAAAAAACGTAAGAAGAAGCGTTCGTATGTGAGATCCATCTACGTCGGCGTCGGTCATGATAATGACTTTGTGATACCGCAATTTCTCCAACTGAAAGTTATCTGTTCCAATCCCACAACCTAAAGCAGCGATCATCGTTCCGACTTCTTGGTTTTGAAGCACTTTGTCCAAACGGGCTTTTTCAACGTTCAGGATCTTTCCTCGGATAGGAAGAATCGCTTGAAATCTACGGTCTCTTCCCGATTTCGCAGAACCTCCCGCAGAGTCCCCTTCCACGATGTACAATTCGCAAAGTTCCGGATTTCTCTCTTGGCAATCGGTCAATTTTCCAGGTAGGCGCGCGCTGTCCAAGGCCGACTTTCTTAAGGTGAGCTCTCGCGCTCGTTTCGCAGCTTCCCTCGCTTTTGCAGCCAAAATGGCTTTTTCGGAAATGAGTTTGGCAATTGCCGGATTTTCATCCAGATAAACCGCAAGCTCCTCCCCTACAATTTGCTGAACGACCGAGCCCGCATCGCTGTTTCCGAGCCTTTGTTTGGTTTGTCCTTCAAATTGGGGGTTGGGCACTTTGACAGAAACTACCGCTGTCAATCCCTCTCGCATGTCATCGCCAGTAATTGCCAGCTTATCTGCCTTTAATAAATTTTGCTTTTTGATATAACCGTTCAGCACACGGGTTAAAGCGGTAGAAAATCCTGTAAGATGGGTTCCTCCCTGCGGAGTTGGGATATTATTGACATAGGTGTAAATGGTCTCTGAATAGCCATCATTCCATTGCATGGCGATTTCTGTCTCAATCATCCCATCATCCCCTTGACGGGTACCAAGGAAATAGACAGGTTTTTCGAAAAGAGGCGTTTTATTTTCGTTTAAAAAGCTGACAAACGATTTCAAGCCGCCGCTATAGCAAAAATAGGCATCTTCCTTATCGGTCTCTCTTTCATCTCGTAGATAAATCTCAATCCCTTTATTGAGAAACGCCAGTTCTCGCAATCTCTTAGCCAAAATATCATAATCAAATTGGGTAACTTGCATGACGGTGCCGTCAGGCCAAAAAGTGATTTTTGTTCCTTGTTTTTTCGTATCTTCCAACGTTCGTAGAGGAGTGGTGGGACGACCTTTGGAAAATTCCATTTGATGGACTTTTCCATGATTGTAAACCTGCGCAATCAATTTCTCGGAAAGGGCGTTCACACAAGATACACCCACCCCATGAAGACCGCCAGAAACTTTGTAGGTCTCTTTATCAAATTTACCTCCCGCATGGAGGATGGTCATGACCACTTCAAGAGCAGTCACATCTCGGCCTTGTTTCTGAGATTCCTTCTCGTGCTTTTCTACGGGAATTCCACGGCCATTATCTTCCACAGAAACCGAACCATCTGCATGGATGGTAACTTGAATGACATCGCAATAGCCTGCCATTGCTTCATCAATACAGTTGTCGACTACCTCATAAACCAGATGATGAAGCCCTCTGACCCCAGTATCTCCAATGTACATTCCGGGACGCTCCCGAACTGCTTGTAATCCTTCGAGAACAGTAATGGAACTGGCTGAATATTTCTTCTTTTCCGTTGTATCTTCAGAAGCCGGGGCTTGGTTTGCCATAGAACCTCATGTTATCCCATTCGAAACACAATATCATCAATATTGCTTTTGGGAAATTGTTGTTGCAATTGTCTTAGGATTCTTCCCTTTTCATATCGACTAAGAAGGCTATATAACGTCGAATTTCTCACAATTACAGTTAGCTTTCCTTCTAAGAGCGAATAGGGATATGCTTGTGCGGAAATCTGAGGACCGACCATTTGTGGCCATGCTGCTTGAATTGTATGAAAAGAACAAACATATGCCTTCTGCAGGTCGCTCAACACCGAAGGAAGAATCTGTTCTAAATGCTTGGAAGTAACTTCCGTCCCGTCATATTTCCTAAATTTTCGCATTCTTTTCCCTGTTCAGTCGAGAAGCTGAATTTTACCATATAGCTAGGCTAACCAGCAACTGTTTTCATAATTAAAATCGTGATTCAAAAAATTGGCATTTGGATATCCAAAAAGATTGTAAAAATGCCCATTGGCATAGTAGAATCCTTCTAAAAAAATAATACCCGAAGGTAAAAATGGACCCAGTTCAAACTACTACAATTTTACAGCAATTCAATGGCAATATAGATGATACACAAACTGCATTGTTTAATTACATGGACCTAATCAGCAAGAACCAGGAAAAAGGCTGGAAAGTACGCCTCGAATCCCTTTGCAATACCCTAGTCGTAAAACCAAAGGAGTGGGATACGTTGATTCAGAAAGTGAACCAAGTTGCTAACACCGACATTCGCAATATTTTTCTAGCTAGTGTGTGGTTCAATTTACCAAACAAGGACAAAGAGGATCCTGTAAATCAACTAGGTGCTGTTCGAGGAGCCTATTCTCTTGGAAGACGATATAATCTACTGAGCATTTTGACAACTCCCCTTTCCACCCCAATGACTCTTCCTTTGAATGAGGTCATCGATATAATCGAAGACAATTGGATTGTCGATTCAATAGCTATAGAACTGTTGAAACACGTGTCTTATCAGACTGAATTTAAGGAACGCATTTTCAAAGTATATTTCAAAAGAAATTACAAAGATGATTTTTTGTCCGTTCTTTTACCACTAATTCCAGATCACGAACTCATCAGTACAGGCAAAGAATACTCTCTCACATTTAAAAGAACAGTCGAATGGAATATACAGGAAAAACAGCTCTATTTTCTAGCTTTAGGTGTTCTCGCAATCGCACCGCTCGAAAACGCAATGAAATTTATGATGAGCGCAAAATTCCGATCCTCTCTCTTTGCTGAAAAACAAAAAGAAAAAATTCTCCTAGCTATTTTAGAGAAATATGAAACACTCCCGTTCTGCCTCTATCAAAAAGCGGTTGCAGAAAAAATGAGTGCCGAAACTCTTTTGTTTCTTGCAAAAAAGGGAACCTCAAAAAATGAAGACTACGTGGAAGAAGCAATTCGGGGTAATTTGGAATATTCCACTATCAAAACCTTGTCTTTAAACATAGAATTCATAGCATCAAAAGCAGAATCCATTGTTCTTTGTGCTATCCAGCATAAACTCGACACTAAAGAAATAGAAGACCTTCTTAGTTTCTTGCCTATTTCCTTCTATCACAAAGACATCTTCAAATGGTCGATTACCCACTTATCCGATACTGCTCTTCTCAAGTTACTAAAAAAAACCTCCTACGGCTTTTTGCCTGCGAGCTCTTCCTTAGCAGAATCGATCGAGAATCTCCTCTTGCAAAAAAGGGCAGATGCAATCTACGAAACCTTATTCTTCGAAAAATATCTGGTTGTTCCCAAAGAATCCTTTGATCTTTTAGTACTTGCAAAACAGTCGCATATTTCTGATAAAGTAATGCAACACCTAGAAGAAATAGCTGTCCAAAATGCATGGATGGAAGATTCTAATAAAGAACATCTCCTTGCTCATTTAGTGAATCATAAAAGGCCGAAAGAGAGAGTTAACAAGTTGCTGACCCAAAACTCGGAACCTTGGTTAAGTGAGGATGGTTTCCTCTTCCTTTTGCAAAGCAGCGCTGACGAGGAAATCGTGAAAGCTGCTTTCCAATGTGTCAAACCATTTGAAAATCTAAACATTGCAAAACAGATCTATCAGTTAGCAATCAAACAGAGCAGACCAAACGATCTTCTAAAAGAGCTCAAATCTAGGACACACTCTACATAGCCGCTAAGATAGGTTTTGGAAGTCCAAAAAGAACATCTTCGACGGTGTAAACTACATCTTCTACAGAAGTAACTCCCATTTCAATGAGTTTTTTGATGCATTTTTGTACGATTTCTTCCGGAGTAGAAGCGCCTGCAGTCAGCCCAATGCATTCCACTTCTTTTAACCATTCTTGCCGAATTTCGGTTTCATCATTGATGAGAAATGCGGGAATTCCTCGTGTTACCGCAACCTCGACAAGTCTGTTAGAATTGGAACTCTTTGTATCTCCGACGACTAGAATAAGATCCGTTTCACTTGTGATTTCTCTGAGCGCCATTTGTCGATTTGTAGTTGCATAGCAGATCGAAGAACTTGGCAATGTTTCGATTTGGGGATATTTTTCCAATAGTGCATTGGTAATTTCCTTTACATCATCGATGCTAAGAGTGGTTTGCGTAATGTAAAATAATTTTTCCGTTGGAGTGAAGTTTAAATATTTCACATCGTTTACTGACTCGACAATCGTGGTGACATCGGGTGCTTCCCCTGCTGTCCCAATGATTTCCACATGCTTCCGATGTCCAATCAAAATGATCTTGTAACCCATCGCAGCATATCTCTTTACTGCAGAATGAACGCGCGTAACAAGTCCGCAAGTAGCGTCGATTTCGATCAGCTTTCGATCTTGGGCAATTTTTCGAACAGCGGGAGATACTCCATGTGCAGAGTAAATCAGACGCGATCCTATGGGAACTTCTTCCAAATCTTCAATAAAGATAGCCCCTTTTTCCCGAAGTCCGTTTACCACATGTCGATTATGAACGATTTCATGCTTTACGTAGATCGGAGCTCCCCAAATTCGTAGCGCTTTTTCCACGGTTTCGATCGCTCGTTCTACCCCTGCGCAAAAACCTCTTGGCTTTGATAAAAGTAATTTCATGCTGTTGGCTCACTTTTTAATGTGTAAGTTGCACTTGTCGGCGTTCCATTCTCGAAATAAGAAAAACTTCTACCTTTGGCGTTAAGTGCGTACTCGAGCTTTACAAATTGTGGAACTTCTTGACCCCAAATGGAACAAACCTTTTGTAGATCTGTTACCCATTTTGGGGCTGGAGATTTAGGTAAAATTTTAGCGATGCTGGTGGCATATTTGCTTAAATCTGCGTAAGAAACAGTCTCATTGTTATAGCTAAAATTTTTATCTCCCATATATTTTTTTCGCATTTCGTTGAACTGGGATTTTTGCTTATCATCAATTTCCCCATTCGGAGTCAAAGTCACTGAGCCGTCATTCCAAAGAACCGTCAAATCGCTTTGCATTTGTGTAGAGGCAGCTAAAAACAGCCTGCCGATTTCTGCGTAAATAGATCCTTCGGTTTTTTGTTCGTCCTCTAACAATTTAAAAAAAGATTTTCTATTTTCTTCAAGCCTCTGCTGGAAACTCCATAAAAGACTTGCTGCACAAACAATAACCAATCCTAACAATGGAGAGCGCTTATAACCATTCCAAATTCCATACGGAAACAAGAACAGGGTCGCAAATCGATAAATCGTTTGAGTCTGTGGAGGGAAAGAGTTGGTTTCCTTCCATAGTTTTGTCCCCTTTTCCGTAGATAATGGATCAGGATTTGACAAAAGACTATAATCATACATCCGTTTCGCATTTTCGATCGGACAAACATCGTTAGATAGATAAATAGTCATTTTTTCTCCTTTTATTGGGAAACATCTCTACGGTAATCAATCGCTTTAACGGTCACTAATTTTTTTTCTTCATCCACATGATAGATAATTCGGTATACGGAAACTCGTAAACGCCTGTGATTTTTTAGATTTCCTAATAATGGCTTTCCATACTCATTTGGCTTAGTTTCTAATCTCGATTGAATTGCTTTTTTAAGCAATAATTGCGCACTTTTTGGTAAGGAAGCCAATTGTTTTACAACGATTTCACTATAAAACTCTACTCTAAACCCAGTTCTTTCCATACTTTCTCTGCTGGAATCGGCTTTTTTCCTTTCGATTCGTGTTCAATCTCTTGAACCAATTCGCATAAATAAGCATCCTCATCCATTTCTAAAGCTTTTTCTACTAATTCTTCCGTGATCCGAGCTACAGACTTATGTTGTTTTTTTGACAAAAATTTTAATGCAGCTTCTATTTCTGGATTAAATGCCACTTGATATCTATGTTTTTGTGTACTCATAAACTTACCCCTGAGCTAAGTGTACCACTTTTGTGTAATTATCAGCAATCACCTTTGCGATAAAAATACAACTCTAAGAAAGCGATTATGCAACATCGGCAGCGCATCGGAAACCATAGGTACCATTGACGGTTCCAGGGTTATTTCGATGTCTGCGGGAAGATCGAAGGTCTTCTTTAACGCTCTTCCAACATCCCCCACGGATGACTCGATAGACTCCCTGGAGAGGGCCTTTCGGCTCGTCCGGCTCTTGAGCGGATGTTTCGTAGTAATTGTATCCGTACCAGTCATAAATCCATTCGTAAACGTTTCCTGCCATGTCATACAGGCCAAATTTGTTAGGAGCATAGCTCATTACTGGTGTAGTATCACTGCTGAAGAAATTTGCTTGGGTTTTTTCGATGTCATCTCCAGTAGGATAGATGGAATCTTCCCCTTGTCTTGCAGCAATCTCCCACTCTGCTTCGGTGGGGAGTCTTTTTCCTATCCAATCTGCGTAAGCGACAGCTCCGTACCAGGTAACTCCAACGACAGGATGTTTTGAATAACCCGATTCGACCCCAAACTTTCCCCCGTTTTTCTTAATTCTTGATTCACGATGCCGAATAATATCGTTGTGATTTGCGTCTTTGACTCCGCCCAAAGCTTCTAAAAATCTCACAAACTGCTCATTTGTCACAGGGTGAATATCGATGGCAAAACTAGAAAGATTGACCATATGCCTTGGCTTTTCATCTCTACTTCCATCTTCGCTTCCTCTCCAAAACCTACCCCCTTTGATGATGACCATATCGGTTAAAAGAGGTTGTACTTCTTTGACTTCAATTTTTCTTTCTGGGGTATAATGTTTGATAGCGGTATCGGTTCGAAATGCAGATGCCGGATCAGAATCTACTTGCGGCCGCTCAATTTTCGAGCTGTGAATGACCGGTTTTAAGGAGACAGCCGCAACGAATTGCTCTGCTTCCGATATTTTTTCTTGAACTTCGGGAATGACCAGTTGTTCTGCAGTATGTTTTCGTTCTACGAGATCTAAAATTGGGAGCAATGCTTGAGGCCGTTTTTTTGGATTTTGGTGTAAACATTTTGAAACCAAAATATCCCAATCTCCTCGAAAGCCGTTGTCCAGTTCGGAAGGCATGTCAAAGACCCCTTCTGGAAATTCTCCCGCAATTAGATAATAGGCTAATACCCCAAAAGCGTAGATATCCGCTTTGGAATCAATATTTTTTTCTAATCTTTTCTGTTCAGGGGCCAAGAAAGCATAATTTTGCAAAAAGGAGGTATGCAAAGGTTGAAGTTTTTCTACATCATTGCTCATATCGACATAACCATCCTTACCGGTATTGATATTCAAAGCTTCAGCTACACTTCGAAAGGTCCGGGTAAGGAAGGCTCCGGGCCCAATGATTCTCGATAAACCAAAATCGGTGATATAGGTTTTAATCCCTTCCGAACCTTTTCCAATCAAAATATTATTCAATTTCAAGTTTCGGTGAACAATTACTTTGCCACCCGGTTTTTTGCTATGGGCATAATCTAGCGCATCGGCTATTTGGCGTAAAATTTGGAGGATTTCTTTCTCTTGCAGTCTTTTTCCTCGAGACTGAAGGTACTTTGCTAAATGGGTCGTTTCTCCAAGAGCATCTACAATGCAGTCTGTAACCAGAAAGTATTGCCCATCTGCAAAGGAAATATTGTAGATCTTTACAATATTAGGATGATCCAAAAAGGAAATTGCAGTTACTTCCTCCTCAAATCGTTGAATAAAATTCCGATCTTGGGAAAGTTCTGCAGGCAACATCTTTAATACATATTGCCTTTTCATAAACTTGTGCTCTGCAAGAAGAACAGTACCTAAAGAACCTTGCCCAACCTGTTTAATGATTTGGTAATCTCCAAGGACTCTATTCTCCATATCACCTCTCTATAGACGCTTGTAGTTTAGTAAGTCCTCGACTTTGAGGATACCACTGTTTGGCCTTCCCAAGGAACTTTTTTGCTATAAGGATCTCATTCAAAGAAAGAGCCTGTTCTAGATAAAACAACGCATCTTCCCTGGAAACCATGATATTTTGATCGATGATCTTTTGCAACACAGAATTCAAAAGGGGTCGTTTTTCTTTCGAAGAGGCAAAGGTAACCACTAAGCGATACAAACTCTTATCTCCCGCATAAAGTTCCAATGCGCGCATCGCATTTTGGCAAATCCTTTCCCTTTGAATTTCACGATACGACTCATCGGCTGATTGCCCAAAGAGCTTAAGATGAAGAATTGCTTTTCCCTTATAAGCTAGAAAATGATCTGGCAAATGTTTATAACTTCGAAGAAAGCAATCGAAATAATTTTCCATTTGACCAAGATTCGCATAGGCTGCTGCTAAAAGATAGTTCAATGCAAAGTAGTTAGGGTGATCATCGACGATTTTTTTGTATTTCAAAAGGATTTCATTCGAAACCTCTACCATATCTTCTGCACAGTAGTTTTTTTGATAGAAATCGAAGGCCTCTTCATAAATGGATAGCTCTTCTTTCGATACGGATTCGTTCCCATATTGAGGTATTAGGGACTTCAAAAAACTTTCAATGGCCTCTTGATGATTCTGATCTTGCAAATTCGCTTTCGCTAAGGAAAGATATACCTCCTGAGAAGGAGGCAAAGATCGAAGATAACAAATTTTTTCTTTTAAAATGTCCCCGTAGGAAACATGGGAAAGCAATACAACTGGGAATAGGTATTTCAAAATTCGCATACAGCTAGTCTGAAATCCTACCCCAATTTTGTCAAACTTTTAATGATCGATTGAAATTATAAGACCAAATTGGAGTTTTGCAACTATCCAGCAATCCAAACGATATCTTTTATATCCACTCCAAGCCTGCTCAAATCATCCAATGTAATGTGCGGGAATTGGATCAAAGGTGTCGGTATGAATTTTCCATACCCATCGTCTGTGAGAAATCCTAATTCTTTTAAAAATTCCTGAATTTCATTCGCCAAACGATCCTTTAAATATGTTTCTTTTTCTAATGACCTTCGCAAGTTCTTCATTTCTGAGTTAACTACGAATGCTATCCCAACTCCGATAATGGCCCCGAAAATAAATGCTATTTTTTCTATTCGTTCTTTATTTTTAGTGACAAAGAGGGGGCTTTTATCTCCAAAGTTAGAAATAACGAAATCCGTTGCTTGTTTAGCAATATATCCCCCGCCCAAACCCATTAGAGCTGCAGAACAACCAAATTTTACTGGACTCATGTACTTCTCCTTTTTAAAAGAATAATTATATCACAAAAAAAACAATTAATGCAAATTAATTTTATATTAAGATTTAATTAATTTCATTATAATTCGATAAACATTCACCAAAATATGATTAACATAAACGTACGTGTTCAGGTGTCGATAAAAATTCAACGCAAAGGCCCAAAGTTGATACAACCTACTTTGCGTCTTAGACCTCTCGCGTCTTTGCGTTTATATTTTAAGTTGGTGAACACTTACACATAAACGTCACACTTATCCTGCTTATCTTGTTATACCGAATGTAATGTGAAAAATTGGATTTGGGCTAACGCAAAGCTCTCGCGATAAATATTAAAAAAAAATTCCTGTTGTTACCTTTAAAGCGCAAAGTTGTTTTTTTCAACTTGGGGTCTTTGCGCCTTTGCGTTGAATATCACCGTTATTTGCCGACTCTTCAGCATCTCATCTTTACTCTTAAAAAGAGCTGTGGTAGCCTTCTTGATGTTATTATTTATGAGAGATCTATGGATAAGAGAAGTTTTATTTTTATCATTGCCTTGACTTTGACGTTTTTCCTTACAAATTCTGTATTCACCTACCTCAATTATCAGAAAAATGATGAATGGCAAGAGCAGCAAAAGATAAAAAAAGAGGCGCAGACAGCAAAACTAAAAGAAGAAATTCGAACAAAGACTGCCCCTCTTTCTGATTTTCAAATGTTAGATTTAGGACAAAACCAATATGGAGTAGTTGTTGACGATTTTTTATTTTCCTTTTTGAAAAATCCAGCAGTCCCTAATTGGACATTCAAAGCGAAAGATGAAAAAACCGGATTAGCGATATTTTCGAATCAAAAAAAGGATAAGCTCTCATTCAACCCCTTGCCCCCCATGGGTCTCTATGACCTGCAAATTGTCACCTTGGAAGGATCTCCACATGTTTACTGGGGTGAATATAACAATGGAAATGTAACTATCCCAGCGGAGCAAGTTGGCGAAAAGGGCAATGCTCAAAAAGGGGTTGCATTTTTTAAATTGCAGCCTGTGGGGATTTATGATTTTACGACACATTCCTTTTTTGGATTGGGAGATATCTCATCCATTTCGTCTGTATTAAACACGAAGATCGCTGAAAATAAAAACACAGAAACGGAAGAAAAATTTTATGTCCTTCAAACCCCTTACCAGCTGTTAGTGTTTTCCAATCGAGGAGGATCTCTTGCCGAAATCAATCTTCCTTTTCAAAACGAAACGAATCCAAAAAGCGTAGTCAAGGAGATCTCGTATGATCGTGATATCGATAAGGATTTCCCTAAAGACGACTTATTCCCAAATTCGAGTTATTATACCCATGATGGAAAAGTAGTCACTCAAGGAAGTCTAGGTGGTTTTTATCCGTTGATTCGAAGAGCTTTGCCTACCGAAAATATCAAAATCAATCCGGCCTATTATTCCATGAATTTGATTTCAGAATATCCGGAAGTATCTGAAATGTTTTATACAGTAAAGTCCTTTGAGGAAAATCGAATTGTTTTCGAAGCGGTTCAGCCCCATCGAAAAATTACGAAAACCTATACAATAGCAGAAAAAGAGGGACCGGTTCCTTATACCTTCGATCTCGAAATCAAAATTGAGGGCGACAGCCGCGGACTATGGCTTACCTCAGGAGTTCCAGAAGTGGAGCTCGTCTCAGGAGCGAGTGCTCCTACTGTGAAAGTTCGAACAACTCGAAACCAACAAAGCGAAGTAGAGTTGTTGACTCTTCCTCAAGAAACGTTAACGATTTCCTCTCTGAATCCTGATTGGATTTCCAATGGGAATGGATTTTTTGGAATCATCACTGATCCTGTAACAGAAATTCAATCTGGATATCGAACTGCAAAAGTTTCTGGAAATAAAGTCCCCTCCCGAATGACCCTGATAGGAAAAGAATTTGAGCAATTTAAAGGAGAGGATTTCCCTGGATATACAACGATGTTGCCCCTCCCTCAGAAAGAGGGTGTATCTAAATTTAGAATCTATGCAGGACCTTTTGCGGAAAGCGTCTTAAAACAAGTCGATTCCATTTATTCAGATAAAGAAGGGAATAATCCTGATTATCTTTCTTCCATCAGCTACCACGGTTGGTTTGCTTTTATTTCTAGACCTTTCGCAAAATTTCTTCAAATTCTACTGAACTTTTTCTACAGCTTTACCGGGTCCTGGGCTTTTTCGATTATTCTCCTTACAGTGGCTCTTCGCATCATGTTGTATCCGCTCAATTCCTGGTCGATGAAATCGATGGCCAAAATTCAATTACTTGCTCCTGAAATCGAAAAAATCAAAAAGAAATACCCAAAAGATCCCAAAAAAATGCAGCTGGAGATGGCAACTCTCTATCGTGAACGAGGGATAAATCCCCTTTCAGGCTGTTTTCCTATCCTAATCCAGATGCCTTTTCTAATTGGGATGTTTGATCTTTTAAAATCCTCTTTCGAACTTCGTGGCGCAGAATTTATTCCAGGATGGATTGACAATTTGGCTGCGCCGGATGTTTTATTTAGTTGGCAACAGCCCATTTTCTTTTTCGGAAATGAATTTCATCTATTGCCATTCCTTCTTGGATTCGTCATGTACCTCCAACAAAAACTATTTACTCCTCAGTCTGCGCAAGCGCTTACCGATGAGCAAAAACAACAACGAGCCATGATGAGTTATTTGATGCCGGTTTTGTTTACAGTGATGTTTTACAACGTACCTTCAGGGTTAAATATTTACTGGTTGTCCTCCATGCTGCTCGGAATTCCACAACAATGGTGGACGACTCGTATGATGACACCTGCAAGCAAAAAAGTTTGAGTGTTTTTAGTTGCAAAACTCCAATTTCAAAAAATTTTCGGAGAGAAAAGTAATTTTTTGAAAATTTTACTAGCAAATTAAAATTTTACTTATATATTCAGGTTTTTACACAAAACTCGGAAAAAAATGAAAGCGTGGGAAAACTTCCTTTTACAACTTGAGAGAGAATTTGGAAAGAATGTCATTTCCAATTGGTTAAGACCTCTGCGTATCCTCCGCTTTGATGCAGGAAATTTATATCTTGAAGCAAAAGATTATTTCCAAGCGTTGTGGTTTGAAGAACACATCCGTCCTAAAGCTGAAGCGCATCTTACCAATAACAACGATCGAAAAATTAAAATTCATCTTAGTATCGCTAACAATGTATTGGCTTCTGCAAAACAACCCAATGCAAGAAGTGCACCAAGAAAAAAAGAATTCGAGGAAAAAAAACCATTTCGATTGCTATTTGACGATCTCAATCCAACCTTCACTTTTCATTCCTTATATTGTTCTCAAGACAACCTTGTCCCCTTCAAACTGATTTCCACCCTTTGCGGTTTTAATTTTGAAAAAAAAATCTACGAAACATCCATTTCTCCCGACTTAGGATCTCTCAATCCCATTTATCTTTTTGGGCCTGAAGGAACAGGAAAAAGCCATCTTTTAGTTGCATTGACAAAAAATTTTCAGGAACGGGGCTTACAGGCAGTTTATATTAAAGCGGAAACCTTTACGCAACATGTTGTAGATGCGATTCGAGCTGGAGAGATGAGCGCTTTTCGGCAAACCTATCGCAATATAGATGTCCTTTTAATGGACGACGTGCATCTTCTTTCTCGAAAAACGGCAACCCAAGAAGAATTATTCCACACCTTCAATGCTCTCCATCTAGCAGGCAAGCAAATTGTATTGGCTGCAAATTGCTCCCCGCAAGAGCTGCAACTCATCGAACCCCGTCTGATCAGCCGTTTTGAATGGGGGATTTCCCTCCCCTTAAAGCCTCTCAATCCAATCGATATGCGTCATATGCTCGATCTCAAAACCGAACTTCTCCAATTTCCTCTGGTAGAGAAAATCAAAGAATTTCTGATCGCGAATTTTTCAACAAATCCGAAAAAACTCTTGTCTGCTTTAGACACGTTGATCCTTCGAGCCCATTTGCAAAGTAAAAATGGAACGTTCTCTTCCACAACCCTTACTTTAGCCAACGCCAAATATTACCTTTCCGATCTCTTAAGAGAGATGGAGCAACAGGCAATCACCCCTGAAAAAATCCTAAGAACAGTAGCGGAACATTACAGCATTCCTCAGGAAGAAATTTTAGGAAAATCACAATCCCGAGATTGTGTCTACCCAAGACAAGTGGTCATGTTCCTTTGCCGTCTTAAATTGAAAATGCCCTTTATGAAAATCGGGGAAATTTTTGATAGGGACCACTCTACTGTAATGACGAGCATTAAAAGGATCAAAAATAGTTTAGATTCTCACGAAAATGAGCTGGTCAATACGATCAACCTCTTAGACCAAAAACTGCAATAAAATCCTCAAATTTTAACAGTAGCTGTTGCAAAATTTAACATTGAATGTTAAATTTTGCAAAAAAAAGGGGGTAAAATGCTAGAAAGGTTTATCAAAAAAAATCTATTAGACCATATGAAGATCATGCCTGTAGTCCTCCTTGCTGGAGCGAGGCAAACAGGAAAGACAACCTTAATGGAATCCATTATTGAACAAGATGGATATTTTTATTGCAGCGCAGCTTTGCTTTAATGTTTTCAATGAATTTTTCGATAGTTCTCTTGGAAATGGATAGATGGTTTGCAATTTCCTGTGCAGTTCTTTGACTCCCCTCCAATTGGCAAAAGACTATCAAAAATATCTATTTACAACCGACAAGTTTATCAATGCTCTCATTGAATGCGGGGCAAAAGCTTAGTTTTGACATATTTTGGGGGATCTTAATTCCCCCCTAAGGGAAACCACAGTTTTGTTTGCACTCCTTTTAAGTTTTTCTGCATAGACAACAATCTTACATTTTGGTAAGGTATCATTTCGTTTTCAAACGTATCGGAGCATAGCGCAGTTTGGCTAGCGCGGCTGCTTTGGGAGCAGTAGGTCGGGGGTTCAAATCCCTCTGCTCCGATTTTTTTTGGGGCTTTTTTAGGGATCGCTTTAGGATCCCTTAAAAGAGGAGCCCCAAATATTTTCTGTATGATTATGTACAATTTTCCAATAGTCGGTTGGTTAGTGTGGGATCCAAATCCTGAATTTTTTGTGATTCCTTGGCTGGATTGGCCCATCCGTTGGTATGGAGTATTCTTTGCGCTTGGCTTTGTCCTTGCTTATTTCGTGCTGCAAAACCTGTTGCAAAAATTAATTATCGACACTCCTAAAATCAATGAAAGTTATGTGAAAGATTGGGATCTGATGATCGAAAAAATCAAGGGTGTTCCTATTTTTTCTTCCTCATTAAAAGAATGGATGTATCAACACTCAAAAGGGGGTGTGATTCCGTCAGAAATAAAAACCGCTATATTAGAAGAAATCCATTTTGGTTCTCTTTCCAAATCTCTTTTTGAAGAGGCACTCCTCTCCCCTAAAACCATCACGCAGCAACTCATGGATGGGCTAACTTGGTATGTGGTCATAGCGACCATTGTGGGAGCTCGTCTTGGGCACATCCTTTTTTATGACTGGGACCATTATCTTGCTCACCCTTTAAACATTTTTAAAACCTGGGAAGGAGGGCTTGCAAGCCATGGAGGTGCGGTTGCCATTCCGATTGCAGTAGTTCTTTTTTACCGTCGCTACCTTTACCATCTTCCCCAGATTTCCCTTCTAACGCTTATGGATAGAATTGCAGTAGTAGTTCCTCTAGCTGCTTTTTGGATCCGCTTAGGAAACTTCTTTAATCAAGAAATTGTGGGCACATTTACCACTGCTCCTTGGGCAGTAATCTTTGGACACCCCTATGAAGGGAGCCCTGGAATTCCTTTGCATCCTGTGCAATTGTACGAAGGTTTGGTATACCTCCTTACTTTTTGTATTTTATGGATGCTTTCGAAAAAAGATCCGAAACCAGGATTTCTCTGCGGCCTTATGTTTTTTCTGATATTTGCCCCTCGATTTGTATTGGAGATGTTTAAGCAATCCCCAAGTGGACTGCTCGACTTTATCCCTTTCCAAATGGGACAATTGTTAAGTATTCCTTTTATCCTGACTGGGGTGATTTTGATGAATGTTTCTCGAAGAAAAAAAAGAGTTGCAAAACTGGCTTTTGAGAACCAAATTCAATGACCCAAAAAAGGTTGCATTTCAAAAAATAGTCTGTTATTATTTTTGCAATTATGGCCTATCCTTTTAAAGAATTTATTCCTAAGAGTTTTCTTTGTTTTAAAGAAGGCTATTCTTGGAAGTATTTTTTTAATGACCTATTTGCTGGTGCAAGTGTTGGAGTCATTGCTTTACCCTTGGCTTTAGCGTTTGCCATTGCGTCGGGAGTCCCTCCAGAAAAAGGTTTATTCACAGCTATTATTGCAGGTTTTTTGATTTCCCTTCTGGGAGGAAGCCGTATTCAAATTGGGGGCCCAACAGGTGCTTATGTTGTTCTCGTCTATGCTGTGATGCAAAAGCATGGCTATGATGGATTAGCCTTAGCAACGTTAACCGCTGGTTTCATGATCTTTTTGATGGGGATCGCCCGCTTTGGGGTCCTTTTAAAATTCATTCCACATCCGGTCATCATAGGATTTACTACGGGAATTGCGGTGGTGATTCTCTCTTCGCAAGTAAAAGATTTTTTTGGGCTACAGATCGATAAAGTGCCTCCTGAATTTCTAGAGAAATGCAAACTTTTTTGTGCTACCGCGCATACGGGGAGCTTTTGGGCGATTTTTGTTGCAGTCATTACTCTGACCTTCATTTTTGTATTAAGGCGCTATTTCCCAAAATGGCCTGGCGTCATTACCGCGGTGATATTGGCTACATTGGCCACTTATCTGTTTCAGCTTCCTTTGACAACCATAGACTCTAAGTTTGGGGAAATTCCACGTGTGTTGCCTTCGCCCGCTTTGCCCCACTTTTCTTGGGAACTTTTTACCACCGTGTTTCCCGATGCAGTAACGATTGCATTGCTAGGAGCCGTTGAATCCCTTTTATGTGCTGTCGTCGCAGATGGGATGACGGGCTATAAACACAAGTCGAATTGCGAATTAGCAGCTCAAGGATTGGCAAATATTGGATCGGTCATTTTTGGAGGAATTCCAGCTACGGGCGCAATTGCTAGAACCACAGCAAACATTCGCCTAGGGGCCAAAACTCCAGTTGCCGGAATGATCCATGCAGGAACCCTTCTTTTGCTGATGCTGTTTTTTGCCCCTTATGCTGGAAAAATTCCGTTAGCTGCCCTCTCTTCTGTCTTAGTCTTTGTGGCATGGAATATGAGCGAATTGCCCCATTTTTTTGAAATTCTAAAAGGGCAAAAAGGAGATGCAGCTGTTCTACTTGTAACGTTTCTATTAACTGTTTTGATCGATCTTGCGGTTGCCGTTCAAGTGGGTGTGATCTTCGGCGCATTGATCTTTCTGAAACGGATGACCGATAAAACGGTTGTAGAAATCTCGAAAAAGGACCACGTGATCATCCTAGAAATGAAAGGACCTTTGTTCTACTCGGTAGCCAATTTGTTAGAAGAAGCCACTTTAGACCGAAATGCAAAAGTTTGCATTTTAAGCTTTAGTAAAACCCCCTGGATGGACGCCTCTGGGATCCATGCCTTAAAAAAATTTAGTATAAAGAACCAGCAAAAAGGGATCACCCTTCTCCTTTCGGATGTAAACTCTCACCAAATTCATGTTTTACAAAAATCGGGCCTTGAAACACTAATTGGTAAGGAAAACATCTTCCATACCACCGACTCTGCCCTTTCGCATGCGAATACTAATAAAGATCTTGCTTTTTTACAGAGAGATTCTATATGATATGTCATTATGGCTAAATTGATTTTTCAAAACAATGGCGAAGAAGCAGAACTGGAAGAAGGTTCGAAAATAGCCGAATGTTGTGAGCAGCAAGGTGTCCCTTTTGCTTGTACCGAAGGGGTGTGTGGTACCTGCGTAATTGAAGTCGTAGAAGGGGAAGAAAATTTATCCAGTCCAACTCAAGAAGAAAAGGATTTTCTTGGAGAAGGAACGTTAGATGAACGGCTTGCGTGTCAATGCCGCATCAAATGCGGAACTGTAAAAATTCGTTATTAAGGGGAAACATCATGGCAGTCAAAGAAACAAAAGTTCACCGTCAAATGACAATTGATTCTATTTTAGCTCTTTTTCCATACAAAGCACAGAGATTGACCCAAGAGCTTACCAATGCAGGTTTACATTGTGTCGGATGTCACGCTGCAACCTGGGAAACCCTTGAAGGCGGAATGTTTGGACACGGAAAGACTGACTCGCAAATCGACGAGTTGGTTCGCCGTTTAAATGCGATTCTCGAAGAAGAAGAAGATTTAACTACCATTACCCTAACCCCAAAAGCTGCTGCAAAATTCCGAGAAATCTTGCAAGAGGAAGGAAAGGAAGGATGGGGACTCCGTTTCGGGGAAAAAATGGCAGGGTGCAGTGGATTTGAATACCTATTAGATTACTCGGAAAAAGCAAATGAAGATGATGAAGTATTTGTTTCCGAAGGAATCGAAATCCACGTTCGTAACAGTTCTGTACCTCGTCTCAAAGGTGCAAGAATTGATTTTGTAGATGGCCTTCAAGGAGCAGGATTTAAAATCACCAACCCGAATGTTCGCTCCTCTTGTGGGTGCGGCACCTCTCACGGGTATTAAAAAACTACAAGTCATTTTCTTGAAATTTAGTTCTGTGTTTTCTTGAAATTTAGTTCTGTGTTTTCTTGAAATTTAGTTCTGTGTTTTATTGAAATTTAGTTCTGTGTTTTATTGACTTTATAATGTTTTTATTCTATAATATTTATTATGTCTAATTTTTT
>Ga0206882_1027_pt1 | contig 34297 bp, 33 predicted proteins | sample Alteio_BWOrgCont_4_FD_152908 | JGI IMG/M metagenome (GOLD analysis project Ga0206882, IMG submission 152908) | Enriched cells from forest soil in Barre Woods Harvard Forest LTER site, Petersham, Massachusetts, United States -... | ecosystem: Environmental > Terrestrial > Soil > Temperate forest > O...
TAAAACCAAATGTTTTAAGCATCCATATCGGCGTAAACGATTTTTGGCATACATTAGGCAGCGGATACACAGGCACCATTGACACATACATCGGCGATTATCATAAGCTTTTAGACAATACTAAAAAAGCCTTACCCGATATAAAACTGGTTATCTGTGAGCCGTTCGGGGTAAAAGGCCTTAAATCGGTTGATGATAAGTGGTACCCAACTTTCAACCTGTTCCGCAAAGCCGCGCGTGATATTGCAGATGAATACAATGCTTCGTTCGTACCCTGGCAAACCGTTACCGATAAAGCCCTTGAACTTGCCCCGCCTGCCTACTGGAGCATTGATGGCGTACACCCCAGCCTTGCAGGCGAAGCGCTGATGGCGCGGGCGTGGATGGAAGCGGTGAGGTAGGGTTTAGTGATTGGAGGTTAGAGATTAGTAGATAATCAGCCACAGCTATCTTTTTTAATATACTTATGGCTGATTATAAAAAATTATAATCAGCCATAAGTTGTTCCGCATGAATCAAGGAAGTGCCTAACATTAATCTTGATACCCAATTTTCACATATTAATTTAAGTATAAAATCATACTTATGCGTCATTTTCTAAAAATATTTTATTAAATTTCTTTTAAAGTACGAATAATATCGTACTATTGTACGAACATATTCGTATAATGAAATTTATGGAATTAAAACCAACAGAAAGCGAACTGGAAGTATTGCAGGTAATGTGGGAAAAAGAACCCTGCACCGTGCGCGACGTACATGATGAATTAGTTAAAACCAAGGACGTAGGCTATACCTCAACCTTAAAGCTGATGCAGATCATGTTTGACAAGGGTTTGGTTGAACGCGATACCACCTCGCGTTCGCACTTGTACAAATCATTAATAAGCCGCGACCAGGCACAGGAGACCGCTTTAAATAAAATTATCGATACCGTATTTAAGGGATCAGGTATGGATTTGATCATGAAGGCTTTGGGCCAGCATGTCGCCTCGAAAAAGGAAATGGATGTGATAAACGAATACCTTCAAAAATTTGATCAGGATAAAAAATAGCTATTATGGAAAACTTATTTTATAATGTCAGCCAGGTGCTGGGCATAACCATCATCCACTCGTTATGGCAGGGTTTATTGATCTATATGGTAATACGCCTGTTGTTTATCGGGTTCCCATCTGTAAGCCCCGGTAAAAAACACGATCTGCTATTTTGTGCTTTATCTGGCATGGCACTTTGGTTTGCCTGTACTTTTTTTATAGAGGCCAAGGCCTATAATTGGTCAATAAATGCTTTCCCGCAAGCTAACCTACCGGGAAATTTAACGCCTGTTGATGTTGCTAAAATTGCACCGTCACCACAATCGCTGCGTCCTGCTTTTTTTGATAATTACAAGCTCATCATAAAAACCTATCTCCCCTATATTTCCCTGTTATATGTAATTGGCCTGGGCATCAACTTGGGAAGGCTAACTATGGCCTGGCAAAATATTCGGGCAATTAAAAAAACATCCGCAGCAGCAGGGAAACTACAATCGCTGGTAGACGATCTTTCACAGCGCCTGAATATAAGTAAGTACACGCTGTTAAGCTTTAGCGAACTGGTTGATGTACCTTGTGTTATTGGTTATCTAAAGCCCATTTTGCTTTTACCGGTTACCATTACCACGCAATTATCTGCCGATGAAATTGAAGACATATTGCTGCATGAACTTGCCCACGTAAAAAATAACGACTACCTGCTAAACCTCATCCAGCAGGTAATAACCGTATTGCTTTTTCTTAACCCTTTTGCCCAATTGATTAGCCGCATGATCAACCGCGAGCGCGAAAACCGTTGCGATGATATGGTTTTACAGCTAACCGGCAACCCGCTAATTTATGCCCGCGCCCTGGTAAAGCTGGAAAAAGCAAGACAACATAACCTGCAACTGGCCCTGGCAGCCACTGGCACCAAATACCATTTATTTGCCCGCATAGAACGGATAATGAAGGCCAACAAGCCGGTTGTTAATATCAGGCACCTAATATTGGTTATGCTTATTTTTATCGGCAGCCTGGGTAGCCTGGCGTGGTTAAACCCCGAAATCAAGGATGGTAAACTGGTATCTGAGCGTGGTGTTAAAGCTATTACAAAGCTCACCGCCATTATGAAAAGCGTTGTCGCAAAAAACGGAGAACCGGTTGCTGAGGCAAAGCTGCCGATTGTTGCACCGAAACCGGATTCTTTGCAAACTTCGGTTAATCAAACTCCGGCTGACACCATATTAACCGCCCAGGAGCGAGATGCCTTGTTAAATGAATATCGCCAGGTATTAAAAGATTTAGATGAACAACGGGATATAGTTCAAAATCTTCCTGAAAGCAAACAGTTAACGATTGCACAACATATGCTCGATTCCGTTCGCCATGTTATGGCTAAAGAAAAATTAACACCAGACTTGGTGCAACAACAAAAAGAAAAATCTGAATTGTTCCGAAAATATTTCAATAGTCCTCAATACAAACAACTAAAAGAAAAAAATAACGCAGCCATAGCGAGGTTCTTTGAAGTGTTGAACAAACAGCCCGAAATGAATCAATTCAACACAATATATTTTAAACAAGTAGATTCGATATACACAACGTTGCAACAACAAACCGGGTTAAGTAAAAGCGATGTTTCAAAAATTCCTGAATTTTTATTATGGGGTAAGGAGGCGAACATCAAACGTAATGCCCTTCAAATGAAAATGCTGGGTATTCCTGAAGTAAAAGCAGCATATGATTCCATGGAAAATGCACAGCACATGCTTAATTATGATCCGGAATTTGAAGCGGTAAATAAGAAAACAAAAGCAAGTGATGAATATATGGCGGCTATAGATCCCACCACAGGCTTAGAGTTGTATAGAAAAGCAGTAAAAGATGCCGCAGATAAGTTACATACCACCAGTGCTTCGAAAAAGCAGGATGCAGATATAAAAAAAATCGATGACATTGTAGACAAACTTTACGGACGTAAACCAAAACAATAAAACCATGAAAAATCTAATCACTAAAATCACTTTCATTTCCCTCTTATCATTGAATGTTATAGGGGCGCAGGCGCAACAATTTACTTTATCCGGCAAATTAACCGGAGAACCCGATGCGCCGGTAATACTTGGATATACAAGTAATGACGGAAAAAGCATAAAAGACAGCACGATCCTGTACAACGGTACTTTTACGTTCAAAGGCAACGTAAACGGGGGAGTGCTGGGCTATATGTATGTTTCTGATAAATCATCTAAGTCGCGCATCGGTGACAGGGGAAATTCAGTTCAAATTTTTCTTGAACCGGGAAATATCACCGCGACCGGTAGTTTTGATAATTTACCTGGATTAAAATTTATCGGGTCAAGATCGCAAACAGAATATGAAGCGTTGGCAGATTTGTTTAAACCTACAGATGCAGAAATGGATGCTATAGAAAAAAAATGGCTTTCCAACCAGCAGGAACTATTCAGGATAACGCGGGTAGACAAATATGATAAACGATTGGCTGCTATTAACAGCACAATGGATTCGCTAAACGATATTTTAACAGCAAATACTAAAAAAATAGAGAAGCAGTTTATTGCTGCCCATCCAAACTCATACGTTAGCGCTTATGAATTAAACTTCTTTAAAACGCGATGGAAAATAAGCGAAGTTACCGCTATATATAAAAGCCTTAGCCCCGACATGCAAAATTCATATTACGGGAAGCAGGTGCAAAATATTATTATCGGAATAGAAAGCAACTCGGGCGGAAAAGTGGCTAAAAATTTCACATCGTCTGATATTAATGGTAAAAACGTAAGCCTTGCCGATTTTAAGGGTCGATATGTATTGCTCGACTTTTGGGGAAGCTGGTGTGGCCCTTGCCGCGAGAGTACGCCACATGTAAAAGACTTATTTGCAAAATACAATAAAGCGGGCCTGGATGTTTTGGCTATCGCGGTAGATGATACCCCAACAGATTGGGAAGAAGCTATAAAAAAAGATGGAACCGGGATATGGCATAACATTATGATAGAAAAAGGGAGATATAAGGCAGCTAATGATCCCACCCGTATTGATGAAACCTACAATATCCACGTTTACCCCACAAAGATTTTAGTGGGTAAAGACGGCATTATTGTTGGCCGGTATGACGGCACAGAAAGTACAGCCGCGTTGGATAAAAAGTTAGCAGATTTGTTTAAGGGTAGTGATTAGTTAATTAGTGATCAGAGATTAGTTAGAATGCAGAATCATACGGCAAACCACCGTCTGCAAACCGTAAACTTCCTAATCTCTAATCAACTAATCTCTAATCATTCTTTTTAAGCTCCGCTTAAAACCGTACCTTTGCGCCCGAAATGATAGCTATAAATAATTTAACGTTTGAGCTTGGTGCGCGGGCATTATATGATGAAGCCAACTGGCATATTAAACCCGGTGAAAAGATAGGCCTGATAGGGGCCAATGGTACCGGGAAAACCACCCTTTTAAAAATAATTACAGGCGAATATACGCCTACTTCGGGTACCATATCTATGGCTAAGGATTTGACAATGGGCTACCTTAACCAGGACTTGTTATCATATTCTTCCGATAAAAATATTGTACATGTGGCTATGGAGGCTTTTGAGCGCCAAAACCAGTTGCATGATGAGATAGAGGCCTTGCTTCAAAAACTGGAAACTGACTATACCGAAGACCTTTTACATAAGCTAAGCGACAAGCAGCACGAGTTTGAACTGCTTGACGGTTATAATATTGAATACAAAGCTCATGAAATTTTAGCCGGGCTTGGTTTTAGCGAAGCCGATTGCCACCGCAAGCTAAGCACCTTTTCGGGCGGATGGCGCATGCGGGTAATGCTGGCAAAAATACTGTTACAGGCTCCCGATATTTTACTGCTGGATGAGCCTACCAATCACCTTGATTTACCCTCGATACAATGGCTGGAAGATTATTTGAAAGCCTTTGATGGCGCTATCGTGATCGTATCGCACGACAGGTGGTTTTTAGATAAAGTGATAAACCGCACCGTGGAAACTCGCAAAGGCAAGCTGACCGTTTACGCCGGTAATTATTCGTTTTACCTGGAAGAAAAAGCGCAACGCGAAGAAATTCAGCGCGGCGAATTTAAAAACCAGCAATCAAAAATAAAGCAGGAAGAACGTTTGATAGAACGTTTCCGCGCTAAGGCATCCAAAGCTAAAATGGCGCAGTCACGTATCAAGGCATTGGATAAGCTGGAGCGTGTGGATGATGTGGATGACGATAATCCCACGGTAAACTTTAGCTTCCGCTTTTCAAGGCAATCGGGCAGGCATGTGGTTACTTTAGAGCATGTCACCAAAAAATATCCAGCTATTGATATTTTAGACGATGCAGAAGCCATCATTGAAAAGGGCGATAAAATAGCATTGATAGGCGCTAACGGCAAGGGTAAATCAACCCTGCTGCGCATTATAGCAGGCGCCGACCACGATTTTACAGGTAAAAGCGAAACCGGGCATAATGTAACCCAAACTTTTTTCGCGCAGCACCAGTTGGAAGCATTGCATTTAGAAAATACAGCCTTGCAGGAATTGCAATCGTTCGCGCCAAAACATAATGAAACCGAACTGCGCACCATTTTAGGTTCGTTTTTGTTTACCGGCGATGATGTATTTAAAAAGATAAAAGTATTATCGGGTGGCGAAAAATCGCGCGTGGCTTTAGCCAAAGCATTAACTGCCGATGCTAACTTTTTGGTACTGGATGAACCTACCAATCACCTGGATATGGCATCGGTAAACATATTGATACAAGCTTTACAACAATATGAAGGCACCATTATCGTGGTATCGCACGACCGGTATTTCCTGGATAATGTGGCCAATAAAATATGGTTTATTGAAGATCAGAAGATAAAAGTTTACCCCGGCACCTATGCCGAATATGATGTTTGGCAGGCTAAACGCAAGCTGGAACCAAAAGCCGCTGTGCCCGCACCTCAACCGAAAAAAGAAGAGAGAAAGCCTGAGCATGCGAAACAACAACATTCTGAAAATAAACACCAGCAGCTAAAAAAACTAAACCAGGACCTTTCAAAAATGGAAGAGCAAATTGCCTATCTGGATAAAACCGTAAAGCAACTGGAAAGCCAACTGGCTGATGATAAAATTTACAGCGACCAGGTTAAACTGAAAGAAACAAATACAGTCTATACCCAAAAACAAGCAGAATTAAAACAAATTCAGCAGCAATGGGAGGCTTTGGCCGAGCAGATATTGGAGTTGGAGGCGTAGAACTATTAAACATGAGTACCGTCATTGCGAGGAACGACCTGTCAGACTTACGAAGTTTTCAAAACTTCGTAAGTCTTAAACGGCATGCCGTTTCAGCCTTAAAGTCCCTCTGGGTTCTAAAACTCACAATGACTGCGTGTGTTATATTATTATTCACCACAGTTGCCTTTGCCCAGGCCCCTTACGATAATGACGTTTTTAACCCCGCTATAAAAAGCGTTGAATTTTACAATACAGCCAAACAAGAATCGTTTCCTTCAATTAACTTAGGCTCAAAAGACCAGGTGCTTTTAGCATTTGATGATGTGCGCGGCGGCAACCGCACTTATAATTATACCATTGAGCATTGCGATGAAAACTGGAACTCGTCCAACCTTTCAACCGCCGAATATTTGCCGGGCTTTACGGAGGACCGTATAGAGAATTATACCTATTCATCGGGCACAATTCAAAGATATACGCATTATGAGCTAAAGCTGCCTAACGAGAATATCGCCCCCAAAATATCGGGCAATTATATTTTAAAGGTTTATGAAGACGGCGACCAGTCTAAGTTGATATTGACACGTAAATTATATGTTGTTGGCACAAAGCTTTCGTTGGTGGCCAGCATCGTTCCAAGTACAAACGCCAGGCAAACCAATCAAAAGATAAACTTCCAGGTAAATTACGGCAATTTGTTAGTGCAAAATCCCAACTCGGATATCCGGGTTTTTATTATGCAAAACGCGCGCAGCGAAACCGGGCTGTTTACCCTGCAGCCAACTTATATCCGCGGCCAGCAACTGATATACGACGATCTGAGCATTAATGATTTTCCAGGCGGGAACGAGTTCAGGCATTTTGATACCCGCAGCCTGAAATTAAATTCCGACCGTATCTCGCATATCTACCGCGATACGGCATATACTGTAGTTTTATTGCCCGATCCGGTGCGCAATGCGCCAAATTATTCGTTTTTATATGATAATGACGGCAGTTTTTTTATCCTGAATACAGATGGCGGCAGCGACCCTAAACGGGATGCAGACTATACTCACGTATACTTTAGCCTGATCGCTAATAAAACGCCCGATGAAGGCACAGCCTATATTGTAGGCAAGTTTAACAATTATAAGCTTGACGACCGCAGTAAACTGGAGTTTGAATCTGTAAGGGGCAGGTTTATGACCGACCTGTTTTTAAAGCAGGGGGTATATGATTACCACTATGTTTGGGTTGACCGTAAAACCAAGACACCCGATGACACCTTACTGGAAGGCAACTATTTTGAAACAGAAAACGACTACCAGGTACTGGTTTATTATCACCCGGCTACCGCCCGGTGGACGGAACTGGTGGGCTACAGGTTGCTGAATAATGATACTGCAAAGAAGTAGCCAACATTTTGTCATGCTGAGCGATAGGGAAGCATCTTGAACTATGCATGTCGCCGGCCTATCAGTTCAAGATTCTTCACTACGTTCAGAATGACAAAAGATAGGTTTATCTTTACCCCCAACTTATGGACCAAGCAACTCCAAATTATACCAAATGGCTTTACCTGTTTATAGGTATAGCTGTATTTGTAAATTTCAGCGGTTTGTTTGTGCCGATAATAGGCCCTGACGGCACCCTGTATGCCAGTATTGCCAAAACAATGGTGCAGCATAATAACTATGTTGACCTGTTTGCTTTTGGGACAGATTGGCTGGATAAGCCCCATTTCCCGTTTTGGGTTACAGCCCTTTCGTTTAAACTGTTTGGCTTTAAAACATGGGCCTATAAACTACCCGGCATTTTGTTTATGCTGATGGGGGCTTATTATACTTACCTGTTTGCCAAAAACCTGTATAATAAGCAGATCGCTTTATGGTCTGTATTGATATTGCTTACGGCACAACATATCCTGCTATCCAACAACGATGTACGTGCCGAGCCTTATTTAACCGGGCTCATTATTGCTTCGGTTTATCATTTTTATAAGTCTTATACGCCCAATAACTTTTGGCATTTGCTGATTGGCTGCATTTTCGCGGCATGCGCTATCATGACCAAGGGGATGTTCGCGCTGATACCTATTGGCGGGGCAATAGCAGGTCATTTTATGATTACCCGGCAATGGAAGCAGCTTTTAAATTGGCGCTGGCTGATAGCTGCTATATTGACAGTGATGTTTATACTTCCCGAAATTTATTGTCTTCGCCAGCAGTTCGACCTGCATCCCGAAAAGTTGGTATTTGATAAACATAATGTATCGGGTATTAAATGGTTTTTATGGGACAGCCAGTTTGGGCGGTTCTTTAATACCGGCCCCATTAAAGGCAGCGGCGACCCGACTTTCTTTGTTCACACTACCCTATGGGCTTTTTTGCCGTGGTCGCTTTTATTATTTGCGGGTATTTATCAATTCATAAAAAAAGGCATCAAAAATGTGCAGGGTACCGAATGGTATTGCTTATGCGGATCGGTGATTACATTCCTGTTATTCTCGGCCTCGAAGTTTCAGTTGCCGCATTATTTGAATATTATATTCCCGTTTTTTGCCATTATTACAGCGCAATATCTTTATAATGTAAAATCTGAAAAAAACATCAGGGCAATACGCATAACTCAAATTATAATTATTGTGCTGATGCTGGCTGCAATAAGCATTTTGCAGTACTTTTTTCAATCCGGATATTTCAACGTATTAATGGGGATTATACTGGCAATTTTATTTATCGCCCTGCTATTTTTACCGCAGGCTATAGCGGATTCACCCATTCCCAGGACCATTTTCAGAACATTGCTTGCGACCTTTATTGTTAACTTGTACCTGACAACTGTTTTTTTTACCGCCCTGATGCATTACCAGGCTGGCAGCGAGATCGGTATGTGGCTCAATCAAAATAACCCTCAAAAACTGCCCATAGTTCAAACCGGCGATGATAATGTTTGGGCGTTGGAGTTTTACAGCAACGAACCCATTATTTATATGAACCCCGATGGAACAGGGCCGCTTCCAAACGGCCCGTTTTTATTATATACTCCTATTCCCATTGCTGATGGCCTGGCCGCCAAAGGCTGGCATATACAAGTTGTTAAAACCTTCCCGCGTTATTGGGTTAGCCGGTTAAAGCCTGCTTTTTTAAATAAAGCTACCCGCGAAAAGGAGTTGACTACGGTGGAAGTGGCGTTGGTTACAAAGTACAACTAAAACTTCCTTCGCCCTCTAACCAGGCAGCTATCGGGTATTCCGCTATTGGGCATAGATGCTAACGCAAATCTCATAGTACAATTTGTATTATTAAAATTCCAATATAATACAGTCTATATCAGTAAGCCGGGCAAATCCTTTATCTGCTGTTATCAACGGTAATTGCAATAATTGCGCCGAAGCAGCAACAATGGCATCAGGAAGTTTTATGTTATTGTTTCGCCTTAAATTGATAACCAATTCAGTGATTGATTGTGAGTGGTTTACTTTATAACATGAATTGAGCATTTCTCTGGTCAGCAGGTCCTCATTTGCTGTTATTCCTTTTTACTAAGTAATTCCATTTCTGAAACATAGGAAAACGCCCAGCCATCATTTACAAAAGGAAGTATTATCGGATTTTCATCAAGCAAATAAATAAAACAATTGGTATCGGCAAGATACTTAATCCCATTCATTCCTTATCGTTTTTTGATAAGCCAAGCCATCACCAAAAGTACCTTTCAGCTTACCGTAAAAACTTTTTAAGCTTTTCTTTGCAGGGTTAGCAAGCTTTTTTAATGCTTCGTTTATGTCTTCGGCTTTTGTATCCTTTTTTACAGTAATAACCATATTTCAAATTATAATAACTTTATAACAAAAAGCGGGCTTTAATCAAAACTCTATTTGAAAGGTATGCAACGGATCTTCAAAATAATAGCTAAGCTTAAAATTATACTGGCTGCAAATGTTTTTTACAATAGTTAACCCAAGGCCGGTACCTTCAGATGTTTTGCTCTTTTTAAAGCGTTCAAATATCTCTCCCCCGTTTAGCGGTCCCTCATCGCCGGTGTTTTGAAAAACCAATATATTTCCGCTAAGGCTTATCCGTATGGTGCCATAAACATTATTATGCTTTATGGCATTGCTGAAAAGGTTATTGATCAAAATATCAACCAGGTATTTACTTGCCGTAATTTCTTTATCAGCTAAAGTATAAATTACACCTATATGCTTGCTTTGTATCAATTCATGAAACTGGTGCAGCTTTTCTTCGATGATCTCCTTAAGGCTTAAAACGTAATTATCCTGCACCAAATCATTTTCAATCTTTACTAATAATAAAAGCGATTGGTTTAAACGGGCCAGCTTATTGGTAGCTGTATATATGTCGTTGATCTGCGCGTATTGTTCGGGCCGTAATGTTTCATCCTGTATCAGCGTATCCAGTTTTGAGGTGATAACCGCAATTGGCGTCATCATCTCGTGCGAGGCATTTTCGGTAAAAGTTTTAAGATTTTGATATTCATTTTTTACCCTCGACGACATGGTTAACATTGCGCTGTTCAACTCTTCAAATTCATCAATATTGGTTTCTTTTAGATCAAGGCTATCAGCACCGGCAATATTAAAGGCTTTTAACTGTTGCAAATTATGATAGAACGGCTTCCATAAACCGCCCAAAATATAGCGGTTGGTAATGGTAAGTATTCCCAATAAAAGCGCCGTCAGTGCAAGTGTAATTCCGGTTATAAGTTGTGTCAAATATTCGGTAGCTTCTTTCGATTCGGTCACAATTACTTTGTAATTTTCTCCCTTTAGCGTAATTAACCCTTCCACTGCCCTGCCCGCTTCCGTGTTTTTTTCTCTTGGATTATGATATAAGGTATCGAAAAATATTCTCGGTATGGTTTTTTGACCTGTTTTTATAAAGCTGGTTTGGTCTTCATCAAAATCAATTGGCCGGGGCAAGCGCTGATTAAGGTTAACATACGCCGTAACCTCCTCAATCTCATCAGTTAAGCTGGTGTCAAGCTGGTTATTGGCAATATAACCTATAGCGATATAATATACAATGCCGGCAACAAGCAATACACATAATGTCACCAACAAATTGGCCCTGCTGTATCTGGATGATAACTTCATGTTATAAAAACTTGTATCCCACTCCGTAAACCGACTTTATATAATCTTTATGGGCTGCATCCATCAGTTTTTTTCGGATATTTTTAATATGGGTGTAAATAAAGTCAAAACTATCCACAAGGTCAATTTCATCGCCCCATAAATGTTCGGCAATAGCGTTTTTTGATATTACCTTACCTTTATTGGCAATAAAATAAAGCAGCATATCATATTCTTTCCGGGTAAGTATGATCTGCGATCCTTTAACTTCAACTTCGCGCGCCAGCAGGTTTACATTGATCCCGTCATAATTCAAAATGCTGTTGGTGTTAAATGCCTTTCGCCTGAAAATAGCCGCGACACGGGCTTTCAATTCAGCCAGGTGGAAAGGTTTGGTCAAATAATCATCTGCGCCAAGGTTAAGTCCTTTTATTTTATTATCCAGCGAGTTCCGCGCCGAGATAATTAATACGCATTCGTTTTTACCGGTTAATTTCAAATGCTCCAATAGAGTAAATCCCTCGCCATCGGGCAAGCCGATATCCAGCAATATGCAATCATACTGGTACAAGCTTGTTTTGTTGATAGCAGTTTGCAAATTGGTGCAGCTTTCGCAAATAATTCCCTCTTCCGTAAAATATTGTTCCATATTTTCCCGCAAGCCCTGTTCATCTTCAATTATAAGGAGTTTCATTTTTGATAAATATAGCAATTGAATGTTGTAGAAAGTTTGAAGTACGCCAATAAGACCTACTTTTGCCCCATGAATACCACGCTAAAAAACAAATTCGACAGTATTATTTTCGACCTCGATGGTACCCTTTGGGATAGTACCAATAACGTAGCAAAAGCCTGGCAAAAGGCCAAAGAGGAAGTAGATTATGTGCCGGATGACTTTACACAGACCACAATACGCTCTATTACCGGGATGACCTACAAAGCCATATTTGAAAAGCTGGTGCCGTATTTGGATGAAGAAAAACGCAATGAATTTAAAGCCTTATGCGCCAAATACGAGTTGGAAACATTAAATGCTATTGGGGGCGATCTTTACCCCCAACTGGATGAAACCCTCAAATATCTGCAAACCAATTATAAACTTTTTATAGTAAGCAATTGCCAGAACGGCTATATCGAAACCTTTTTTAAAGTAAGCGGCCTGGAGCATTATTTCATGGGCCACCAATGTTATGGCACCAAAAGCCGGCCAAAATTTGAAAATATTTTGGATATTATAAACGACCATCATCTTACCGCACCGGTTTATATTGGCGATACTATGGGCGATTATGAAGCTGCTAAAAAAGCAGGTGTGCCGTTTATTTTCGCGGCTTATGGATTTGGCGTGGTTGATGAGGATCAGTGGGCTACTGTACAGCAGTTTGGTGAATTGAGGGAATTATTGTAGCAAAATGAGCACTAATTGTCACGGATTAAAGCGAATTTCATTAATTCCTGTCTCATGTAAAAATTTAATTCGTGAAATTCGCTTTAATTCGTGAAAATTAGTGTCTTCTTTAATATTCGTTATGAAAATCTCCAAATACCTCCACTCCTGCCTTGTTTTTGAGCTTGACGGGTATAAGTTATTGTTTGATCCGGGTAACTTTACTTTTGTTGAAAACCTGGTAAAACCCAAAGCATTTGCCGGTGTGCATGGAATTGTAATTACACATATTCATCCCGACCATTTTTATTTAGAGAATATCAAAAAAATACTCGCCATAAATAAAGTTCCCATCTATACCAATGCCGAAGTAGGCAAAACTTTAGAAAAAGAAAATATAAAGTGTACTGTTTGGGAAGATGGTTTGCATTATATAGGCCCGTTTAAACTACAGGTTATTTCTGTAGTCCATGAACCTGTGCTGGATAACCCTACCCCGCCAATGATGGGCTTTATTATTAACGACAAGGTATTGCACCCGGTCGATTCGATGGAAGATGCCCTGCTGGCCCATAAAGGGATTGAACTGCTGATCATGGTATCAATGGCGCCTTTTACAAACGAATTAAGGATAGCCGCCTTCGCGGACAAGTTACAACCCAAACAAATATTGCCCGTACATGATGGCTACGCCAAAACCTTTTTTATTAAACAGCGGTATGAAAATTATACCCGGTACTTTAAAAAGCAGGGCATTACCTTTCACGAACTATATCAACCGGGAGATAGCATAACCATTTAAAATTTATCAGTTCGTCCGGATATTATCAATACTAAATGTTCCCGTTGGATAAAATGAAACGCTGCTTTGGGCTGTAAGTTGAATTAACAGTCTCCCGGTAGTTGGCAATGATGGTAAGGTGATGGTTGTATTTTTGACTTGTAACGGGGTGTTAGCCGCGTTAACAGTTTGCTGCCATAAAGTAACCGTGCCATTGGCGGTAAATAATATTTGTACAGTTACCGATGCGCCTGCCGGTAAATTGGAATAATACGGCGCGTAAGTAAAGGAATAGTCAAATGTCATAGTAGTTGAGTGCGAAAAATCAACACCATCCTGGTAAATATTTACTACATTATAATTTGTGCTTGCAGCGCCATTAGGGAAATAATTGGTCAGCGTTCCGTAACGTGTACCCTGGCTTGGTAAAAACCCGGTCCCGGTATTATAGGTAAACAGGCTGAAATAACCGGTTTCTAAAGTCCAGTAATCGCTGGTTTCAAAACTTGGGTTTTGCGGCCCCTGGAAAGGGATAGTATCGGTGGTGCTTGCCTTTTTGCAGTCGGTTATAATTAAAAAACAGGCGAGAAAAATAAAACAATTGAGAACGGATTGTGATCTGTTTTTTTTCATGGCTATAATATTTTAATACTTGGTGAAACTGCTGCCGCAATCGCCCACATAAGGGCACGAGGCATAACATCCGGGGGCATCAATACCATGCGTACCGGGGTAATAATAGGGCGCACTGTTGGGGCAGCATTTTTGACTTGAATAATTATAAGTATAGCCTGAACTGCAATAGGCGCCGCTGGTGCCTGTACTATTGCTGCTTGCATTGTCGCAACAATATGCACCTCCCGCGCTGGGTGAGCCGCAATTACCTGACGGCGAAAGCGTAACAAAAAATCCGCTGGGGCATGGTCCGTAACATTTTCCGTCATTACCTAAAACCTCTCCGGTAGCACATACGGATGATTTTACACAGCCCACAAATGTTGTTGATAACAGGCCCATTATTGTAATAGTCGATAGCATAAGCCCCATTCCAATGGGTAGTGCAAGTTTTATTAATTTGTTTTTCATTTTCTTTCCTCCTGTATAAGTTTGAGTTTACTTTTATACTAAATTTTACCGGGAATTATATAAGTTGTATTGCTTTTTAAATAGGATAGGCGATGGCAATTCGCCCTGTATGATCGCTTTTATGATATCGTGCTTTATATAAAATGCCTGCGGAAAAAGGTCTGTCAATTTCAGCATATCGCCGGGTGGCAAGTCCCGGATATAAAAATCGGGCTTGAAGTTTTGCATAAAAAACATCTTGTCGCTATCAGCGCCTATTGCAAAGGATATAATTCTGTCAACCACACCGCTTTGTTTATATTGGCGCAGGTTTTCTATCGAATTCCAGCAATGCGGGCAGGTGTATGAAAAACAAAATACCAGGTAGGCGCTATCGGGCGATATTTTTATAAATTTTGATAATTCCGTATTCTTTATGTTTTGATTTTGAAAATTGGATTTTGGCGGAGTCGGGACGGTTTTAAAAAACACAGGGATTTTAAATGTCAAACCCGCCACAAATGCCGAAATGCCCAGCACCACCAATGTTACCGGCCTTTTCCATCGCGATACGATAACCGGTCCTGCCGGGTATTTGATCCATACAATGAGCGACATACCCAACAATATGAAATTGCGCACGAATGAAAAGACGGGAGAAATACCGGTATGCTGTAAAGTGCCTAAACAGCCACAGTCATTTACCCCATTTTTAAAATGTCCGTAAGCAAAGGCTATGGTAAAAACGATTAATAGAAAAAATGTAAAAAGCGCGTATTGTTTGGGGTTGATCAATAAGATCAGCATAAGCCCTAATCCTATTTCTATCACCACGATTAATGGCGATAATATCATTAAATAGCCAAAACCATATTGATAAAGCAGGTTACCAAACGCTTCTGTATCAATTACCTTCCCAATGCCCGAAATAATAAATGAAACCCCAATTATTATACTGTAAATATTTAAAGTCTGCTTGTCAAACATTTTAAGATATGGGAGTTAATGTTTCAATCAAATCACGATTTAAAAGATCTTATCAGGTCCTGGGTACAGCTTTTAATAAATTCCTCCAATTCATTTACTGCTACAGTTTCTTTCAATTCAACCACTTTAGTATGCTTATTATAAGTCCAGTCGGTTAAAGGGCAACCTTGTTGACAAGGTGTATAGTTGTATTTATAATTACCGGCTATTTCATTATTCTTCACCATAATTAGCCTGAACTCAATTGAAGCTCCTGATTTTTTATAATCAACAGGTTGTACCTGATCCGTGCTCTTACCGCCGCTCACTGTTGTTATCTTATTGGTTGAATACAGCACGTTTGGATTGATATTTACTACCTCTAAAATCAGGTCGGTATTTGTTTCTTCGCCTATTTTTGTATAATCGGTCGATTTTGATTTATCAATGATCTCGTTAAAAAGTCCGCGGTCGCGCACACTGAAGCCCTGTTTTAAAAACTCCTTTTCTATAGCATTATACAGCACATTGTTATTTTGCACATTTACGGTATTGCTGGTTGCCTTATCATTTGAATTTGGTACGCGCAACACAATTTTAGGGCTTGTATTGCTTCTCAAATATTCCTTTAAGTTGCTGTTGGCATAAACATCGTTGGGTTGCTTTTGATATTGGATCATCATTACGGATGAACAACCTGAAAGTAACAGGAAAGCCAGGGAGGCCAGGTAAATATTTTTCATAATTGTTGGTTTTGGATTATAGTTTCAATTAATAGCTTTTTATAAAGATATGCCATTAATAAAATGCTATAAAGTCCCCGAATGGGTACCGTGCGACCAGGGTTATAGGATACCACCGGTTTAACTAAACCGCCATTTCATAACCGCTTCCACCCGGTTTTGTACCTGCATTTTCTGGTAGATGTTTTTGACATGTTTTTTTATGGCATGCGAGGTGACCCCAAGATCGGAGGCTATTTCTTTTACCAGTTTGCCCTGGGCCACCAGGTCGGGTACCTGTTTTCCCTTTCGGTAAAAATTTGGGGGGTTGGCGGTATTATTCCATCCGCTGTTTAAACCTATGCCAAATAAAATATCGACAAAATTTTCAATCAATTGGTGGCATCCACCGGGCTTGATTTAATTAATTGATCGAAACCACAATTGCTATTGTTATTACTGTTTTCATCATTTGCCCCCGTCAACATCAAAATCAACACGGATAAGGCATAAATTTTTTCCATGATAAGGCTGTTAGATAATATTTGACGGGGGCCTTTAACGATTAGTTTTTGGTCAAACTCCACGTTCCGCTTATAGAAGGCGCACCGGTATATTGGGATGTAAAATTGCCGCTCATTGAAGTCCCGCTGCTATTAACCGTGGCATTAAGGCTTGAGCCGCCGCTATATACGCTGCTGACAGAAGTTAAAGTAATATTGCTACCACTAATTGTTCCGGATACCGTACCATTATTATTAGGGTCTGACGTACCAGCCTGTGTAAATGTGCCTGTTATATTCGTTCCTGATTGCGTTAGCGACAAAGTAACATTATCTGTTTCGGTGGGTAGTATTGCAGTGCCTTTCCAGTCACCACTAACGTTAATGGTATTACTGTCGTCAGTTGAGCTCTTTTTGCACGAAAACGTACCGGCGATTGTTAAAAACAAACAAAAACAGACAATTAATAGGTTGAGCTTTTTCATAATGGATTAATTTTATTCTACTAAAATAGGCCATTATAAAAAGCAGCGAAAGTCCCCGAAAGGTTACTTTTTATTTACCTGAATTTCCATTTCATAACCGCTTCCACCCGGTTTTGTACCTGCATTTTCTGGTAGATGTTTTTGACATGTTTTTTTATGGCATGCGAGGTCACTCCAAGATCGGAGGCTATTTCTTTTACCAATTTACCCTGGGCCATCAGGTCGAGTACCTGTTTTTCGCGTTCGGTAAAAATTTTCTGCCCGTTTTGCTGCAATGGTTCCTGGAAATGCCTGATTATCTTTCGCGCTATACCGGGGCTCATGGGCGAACCGCCGTTATGTATCTCTTTAATAGCATTGATAATTATTTCGGGCGATGAGCTTTTAAGCAGGTAACCTGATGCGCCTGCTTTTAACGCTTCAAATATCTTCTCGTCCTCCTCAAAAACAGTTAATACCAGGAATTGGATATTAGGACAATCCGTTTTTAAGCGTCGTATGCATTCAATACCATTCATTCCCGGCAATTGAATATCGGTTAAAATTACATCCGGTAATATTTCAGGCACCTCCCATATCGCTGTTTCCGCATCTCGCCACGAACCGGCCAATTGAACTTCGCCTGATAAACCCAGCAATGATGCTATAGCATCCCTGTAATTTTCAGTATCTTCAATAAGCCCGGCTAATATCATATCACCATTTAAATAGAATGAAATGTACAGTTAGATTTATGATAAAGCAACTACCCGTTTGGGTACCCCCTGTAATTTAAGTTCAATGCTGATAACGGCACCGCCGTCATTAAAAAACTGAAATTCGCCGCCGAGCTGATCCATACGGTGCTGCATGTTTTTAAGGCCGTTGCTAAAAAATTTAGTGTCTGAATTATCCGGGAAACCGGTACCGTTATCCTTTACAGTGATAGCTAATTTATCATTGTTCAATTGTATGCTTAGTTCAACCCGATCAGCATTGGCATGTTTGATCACATTGTTTAGCGCCTCCTTTATACATAAATAAATATTGCGCCTTATTACGCCTTTAAGTTCAACATCAGGTATTGATGAAGGGAATACCAGGTTAGTACGGTAAGGCAATGATTCAAATAATTGTGAAAAATACTGGCGTATAAAAACCAGCAGGCTTTCCAGGCTGTCATTCCCCGGGTTTAATGACCATACTATTTCGCGCATTTGCGCCACAAGCTCATTTCCAAGCAGGGCAACCCTTTCAGCGTCAGAATATTCAATCCTGCCGTTCAGTTTTGACTTAAGCATATTTACATATAGCAGCATGGTTGACAGGCCGGTACCTATATCATCGTGCATATCGCCGCTGATCCGCTGCCGTTCGGTTTGTACAGCCAATTGTTTTTCATAAGCCAGTTTTTGCCGCTTTTGATTGTTGCGGATATAGATAACAAGATAAGAGATAACGGCAAGGAAGGTAAAAAAGATAACTACAATATTCAACAAAAGGCTTTTCTTTTCCGATTCCGTTTCCTTTAGCTTCTGGCGCTGGTTCAGCAATGCTATCGCCTTATCTTTTTTATCGCCCTCAAAACTGCTCCTTATCTGCTCAATGGCACGGCTTGTCTTTTCGCTGATCAATGAATCTTTCATAACCGAATACAGGGCCTGGTAATGATATGCGCTGTCATATCTTTTTTGCAACGCATATGTTTTTGAAAGGCCGTTATAAGCGTCAAGTATATCTTCACGATGCATAATAGTTTTTGAGAGTGATAGCCCCTTGTTTAAAAAATACATTGCCTTGTTATAATTCTTTAATTCCATATACACTTCGCCGATATTGATATAGTAACTTGCAAGGTCATACGCGTTATAGGAAGGTGTATGACGGCCATCGGTATAATTAAGGCCATCTAAAGCATACTTTAGCGATAGTTTATAGTTTCCCTGCAACTTATTGGTGTGGCTTATTTTGAATAAAGTATAAGCGATCCTATCGCGTTTATTTTCAAAGCTTTTACTTTTATCCAATTCCAGCTTTTTATAGATATTATAAGCATTAAAAAGATAGCGAAGTGAGGTTTTGTAATCTTTCTCCAATAGGTAAACATCAGCCATACAATTGTAAGCGTCTGCAACTGTTGTTTGGTCACCAATTTGTACGGCCAATTGTAAATATTGCCGGTAATATTTAATGGCTTCAACAGGTTTTTCTTGTTTCAGGTAAATAAAACCAAGCTGGTTATTATAATGGGCAAGATTTACTTTATCATTTTGGTGCTCGGCCAGGATAAGCCCCTTTTGCGCGATGATCATGGCGCTGGGATAGTCGCCCACATAGTAATACATATTTAAGATGCAGCCATATGATGTGTTTATGTCGGCATAAGTACCATTTTTCTCCGCAATTTTAATAGCATCATTATAATAACCAATAGCTTTGGGATAATCCTTTTTTATTACTTCTTCAATATATCCTAATCTATGAAATGAGAAAATAACACCGTGTGTATATTTTATTTTGTTTGAAACTAATAATGCTTTTTCTGCCATTGCCAAAGCTCCATCCAGCGAATTCATGAGTACAAGAGTGTCTGTCATTCTCAAATAAAGCAAAACCTTATCGGTGTCTTGGGGGGTTACAGCTATGTTTTTTTCAACTTGGCCTATATCCGTTTTCGCCTGTTGGGACATCGCCTTAAAGCAAATTAATGAAAAGCATAAATAAAGCAGGGGCAAACGCATATTCATGCAAATTTGAATTGGTGATTGAATGTAAAAAGAATATTTGATATGTGGAAAATAATCAGGACTATTAAGCAATCTATCGCCCATGCAAATAACAGTAATGACAACAAATTAAATCCCGGCCTTATGCTCAAACAATATAATATTTAAATTCTTTAGTAACTAATACCATAAAAATTGCAATCAGATTACTTATTAATTGCCTAAGCATTAAAAGCACATACCTATAAGTCATTTTATCGAGATAATATTGTTACAACGCTTATATTGATTAGCCGTTACAAGATTATATTATAATTTTGTGGTGCAATAATTCTTTTTAATGTTGAACACAACCGCTAAACGAACGCTTGTAGGTGTTTTATGTATCTTTTTCTTATTCGGGGCGCATGCCCAGCAAAAGCCGCTAACTTTAAAGGATGCCGAACAAATTGCGCTTGCTAATTATGGCACTATAAAAGCAAAAGCCAGCCAGCTTAACGCATCAAAAGCTTTTTTGAACGAAACCCGCACAGAATCATTACCGGATGTAAACCTGTCAGCCCAGCAGGATTATGGCACCGTGAACTCACAAAACGGTCCGCTATACGGATACAAGGGTTTTTCGGTAGCGTCATCCGGGCCGGTGCTTGGCACTCAAAACTGGAATGCTGCCTTTGGTTCGTTATATCTCACCAATGTCAATTGGGATTTCTTTTCGTTTGGCAAGGCAAGGGAGCGGATCAAAGTACAAAACCAGGTAGTAACCCGTGATGCCAGTGACCTGGAGCAGGAAAAATTTCAGCACGAAGTACGCGTGGCCAGCACCTATTTAAATTTACTGGCCGCCCAGCAATTAAGCAAGGCACAACAAGATAACCTGAACCGCACCATCGATATACAAACGGTGGTTATCGCCCGGGTAAAAAATGGTTTAAACCCCGGTGTTGATTCTTCATTAGCCAACGCCGAGGTGTCTAACGCTAAAATTGCTTTTACCAACGCACAGCAAACCGTGCAGGACCAGGCCAATCAATTAGCCCAATATTTAGGCATACCGCCGCAGGATTTTTTGCTGGATAGCGTATTCATAAAAAAAGCGCCGCCAGCACCCGATCCTCAGCCTGCAACTAATTTCGATAGCCATCCGGAATTAAATTTCCTGCGCAATCGTATTGATGTAAGCGATGAACAGGCAAAATATCTGCATACTTTCAGCTACCCCACTTTTAGCGCTTTTGGTATATACCAGGGCAGGGGATCGGGTTTTGGGTCGGGCTACAGTACCAACCCAACGTCGGCTTTTTATACCGACAATTATGGATCAGGTGTTGACCCCAACCGTTTTAACTATTTGTTTGGTATAGGTTTGATCTGGAACGTTACTACTCCGTTCAGGGTGCGTTACCAGGTACAATCGCAAAAATACATATCGCAGCAATACCATGATGAGTACGATTTGATCAGCCAGCAATTAAAAGACCAGGAAATATTGGCGGTTACACGTATAAATAATGCGTTAAAAAACTATCGCGAGGCGCCTGTTGAAGTAAAAGCGGCTACCGATGCTTATAATCAAAAATCGGCCTTGTATAAAAACGGCCTGGCCAACATAGTCGATCTTACCCAGGCATTATATACTTTAAACCGTGCCGATGTTGACCTGGATATTACTTTAAATAATGTATGGCAGGCCTTATTGTCAAAGGCAGCCGCTTCGGGTGATTTTGGCATATTTATGAATAATTTTTAACAACAAGATACAGCGTAAAAATGGGATTGATAAAAGGCGCGCTCAGAAGACCGATCACTATACTGGTTATAGTGGCAGGCCTGTTCTTTTTTGGCATTAACGCGATACGCAGTATTAAGATAGATATTTTTCCTGACCTTAACCTGCCTGTTATCTACATATCACACCCCTACGGCGGTTATACTCCCGACCAGATGGAAGCGTATTTTGGTAAAGGATATGTTAACCTGTTATTATACGTATCGGGCGTAAAAAGTATTGAAACCCGCAATATAACCGGCTTAACCTTACTGAAGCTTACCTTTTACGAGGGCACTAATATGGCACAGGCCGCAGCGGAAGTGACGGCATATACCAACAGGGCGCAGGCCAGTTTTCCTCCAGGTTCGCAACCGCCCTTTATTTTGCGTTTTGATGCCAGTACCCTTCCGGTGGGACAGTTGGTGTTAAGCAGCCCTACACGAAGCAATAATGAGTTGCTTGATATGGCCAACGTTTATATACGCTCGTCGTTCACTTCCATACCCGGCCTGGTATCGCCAGCCCCGTTTGGAGGTAATGTGCGTACCATTGTAATTAAAGCCGATCCGCAATTGCTTCGCGCCCACAACCTCACTTCCGACCAGATAGTTGCCGCCCTGCGCGATAACAACCAAAACACCCCGGCAGGTAACGTGCGCATAGGCGATTATAATTACTTAACCCCGGCAAACACCACCATAAAAACCGTTAAGGATTTTGGCGATATTCCATTATTTAAAAATGGCATTCAAACTGTATTTTTACATGATGTGGCTACAGTTGAAGATGGCGCTGATATCTCTACCAGTTACGCGCTGGTAAATGGCAAACGGTCTATTTATTTACCGGTTACAAAATCTGCGGATGCTTCTACATGGGAAGTGGTGCAAAATCTGAAAAAAGCCATTCCCCGCTTTCAAAGTTTATTGCCCGAAGATGTTAAAATATCCTACGTATTTGACCAATCGGTATATGTAATAAACGCAGTTAAAAGTTTGGCCGAAGAGGGCGCGATAGGAGCAGTATTGACCGGGTTAATGGTATTGCTGTTTTTGGGCGACAGGCGTGGGGCGTTAATTGTGATACTCACCATTCCCACCTGTATTATTGCGGGGATACTATTCCTGTACCTTTTTCATCAAACTATCAATATCATGACGCTGAGCGGGCTTTCGCTGGCTATCGGTATTTTGGTTGATGAATCGACGGTGACTATCGAAAACATTCACCAGCACTTTAGCATGGGCAAGCCCAAAGCGCTGGCGATATGGGATGCCTGTAAAGAAATAGCATTCCCCAAATTATTGATCCTGTTTTGTATCCTGGCAGTATTTGCCCCGGCCTTTACCATGAAAGGCATACCGGGCGCATTGTTTTTGCCGCTGGCCTTAGCCATTGGTTTCTCTATGGTAGCGTCTTACCTGCTGGCGCAAACTTTTGTGCCGATAATGGCCAACTGGATAATGAAGAACGAGCATGAGGATAAAAGTCATAAAGATGGTTATGCCATGGATGATGAGGGTGATCAATGGGAGCAAAAGGAACTGGCTATAAAAAATGTGACCGGTGGCGGAGATGAAAAGAAGATGAACCGGTTTGACAAGTTCAGGGTAAGTTACCTGCGTTTGATGGACCGCATGATACCTAACCGCATGATCATTGTTAGTCTTTATGTAATAGTTGCTTTTGGCCTCGCGTTTTTGTTGTTTAACATCATTGGCCGCGATGTATTGCCCAAGGTTAATTCGGGCACGTTCCAGGTGCGTTTGCGTGCGCCTGACGGGACACGTTTTGAACGTACAGAAACCATTACTTTAAGCGCGATACGTGAATTAGAGAAATTAGTGGGTAAAGAAAACATCACCGTAACATCGGCAATGGTGGGGCAGCATCCGGGACAATTCTCAACAAGTCCTATTTACCTGTTTATGGCCGGCCCGCAGGAAGCTGTACTACAGGTAAATTTGGCTGAGGATTATAAGGTGAACCTGGATGACCTGAAAGAACGTTTCAGATATGCCATGAAAAAAGCGCAGCCATCTGTAATGCTTTCATTCGAGCCGATTGAATTGACAGATAAGATATTAAGCCAGGGATCGCCAACGCCTATTGAGGTGGCTATATCAGGCAAAAACAAAAAGCAGAATATCGCTTTCGCGTTTAAGGTACTTGATAAGTTAAAAAAGATAAATTACCTGCGCGACGTACAGATAGGCCAATCATTTAAATACCCGGCCATTAACATAAATATCGACCGGGTAAGGGCCGCCGAACAAGGTGTTAGTTTAAATGATATATCCCGCTCATTGGTGGCTTCAACCTCTTCTTCGCGCTATACCGAGAAAAATGTATGGCTGGATGAAAAAGCAGGGCTTAGCTACGCTGTACAGGTTGAAGTACCAGAATACCAGATGACAAGCGTAAACGACATTCGCGAGATACCTGTATTGGCCAACCAACCCCGCCCCGTTTTAAGTGATGTAGCAGACATTAACCAAACAACCACTTTTGGCGAGGATGATGATATAGGCGCGGTGCCCATGCTGACGGTTACGGCTAATCTTAATCATAAGGACCTTGGTACAGCTACGGATGATGTACAAAAGGCTATTAGCTCATTAGGCCAATTACCGCGCGGTTTAACAGTAACCACACGCGGATTAAGCCAAACCTTAACAGATACACTGGATAGTTTACAATCAGGTTTACTGGTTGCAGTGATCGTAATCTTTTTGATGCTGGCGGCAAACTTCCAATCGTTCAAAATGTCGTTCGTAGTATTGTCAACTGTGCCTGCGGTACTATTTGGGTCCTTATTTTTAGTGAAGCTGACAGGCGCTACGTTAAACCTGCAATCATATATGGGTATGATCATGTCGGTAGGTGTATCCATATCCAATGCCGTATTGCTCATCACCAATGCCGAAGAACTGCGTAAGCATAACGGCGATGCTTTAAAGTCAGCCCGCGAAGCTGCCGCGTTACGTGTCAGGCCGATATTAATGACCAGTTTAGCCATGATCGTAGGTATGATACCCATGGCATCGGGCTTGGGCGAGGGCGGCGACCAGACATCGCCATTGGGCCGCGCGGTTATCGGCGGGTTGTTCGCTTCAACATTTGCCGCTTTATTAATATTACCATTGGTTTTTGCCTGGGTACAGGGCAAAACCACTACCGATTCTGTTTCGTTAGACCCTGAAGATGAAGAAAGTAAATTTTATGTCCCCTTGCACCATACTAACCATGATAAAAAATAAACATATCGCCGTTAGCGCAGTTTTGGCAATTGGCGTAAGCCTGCTGGTTGCCTGCGGCCCCGATAAAAAAGAACAGGCCGAACGAAAGGAAGAGCTACGGCAGGAAGCTGCCGTTGAAGTGCCGCCTGTTGAGTTGGTCCCTGTTAAAAAAGGGCAATTAAGCGCTTCTATTGCCGTACCGGGCGAGCTGATACCTTATCAGCAGGTTGACCTGTACGCGAAGATCAACAGCTATGTTAAAAACCTAAATGTAGATATTGGTTCGCAAGTGCACCAGGGGCAATTATTAGCGACATTGGAAGCGCCGGAGATCAACCAGCAATTGGCAGAAGCCGAATCAAAAATAAAGCAACAGGAAGCTGTTTATTTTGCCAGCAAAGCCACTTACGACCGCTTGCTAAACACCAGCAAAACACCCGGCACCATATCACAAAATGACCTGGAGCAAGCCGAGGCAAAAAAAAATTCAGACCTGGCTAATGTAGATGCGGCAAAATCAGCCTATAAGGGCGTAGCTGCAAATCTGGCTTATTTAGAGATACGCGCACCCTTTGATGGCGTTATATCTACTCGTAATGTTAATTTGGGCGCTTATGTCGGGCCGGGCGGTAAAACCTCCGACCCGCTGTTTGTTTTGCAGGATCAAACAAGGATGCGTTTGGTGGTTTCGGTACCCGAAAGCTATACTTCCGGGTTGAACAATAAGGACGTGGTTAGCTTTAGCGTACGCTCTTTGCCGGGCAAAGTATTTAAAGCGCAGGTTAAACGGTTAGCCGGCGCATTAGATGAAAAATTAAGATCGGAGCGCCTGGAAATGGATGTGTTCAATACCGACAAAAAGCTGCTGCCGCATATGTATGCCGATGTAAATGTGCCTATCCCATCTAACGACAGCACTTATATTGTGCCCAAAACCGCTGTTGTAAGCTCTACCGAAAAAGTATTTGTGGTACGTGTAACCAATCATCGTGCCGAATGGGTGCCGGTACAAAAAGGCCTGCAATCGGGCGATAGCATGGAAGTATTCGGAAAGCTACAACAAGGCGACCAGGTAGTTAAAACCGCTACCGATGAAATACGTGACGGATCGCAGGTAAGGGATAGGGAAGCGGCAAATACAGCTACAGGCAAAACAGACAGTACAACTAATAAAAAGCCGTAATTATTGCATCCGCATTTTAGTGGCTGCAATATAAGCTATCGGGGAACCAACATCACTACGTTCCGGCTTATTTTGGAAAAGAGTTGATGACTTCGCCTTTTTCGTTGTAAAATTCAAGCTTTGCGGCGTTCGTGGCGTTATCAATATAAAGCCTTGCCTTTACCAATCCTTTTTTATCCTTTAATTGTATTTGCGCTACTTCATCCTTGCTGCCAATAAACAGGCGTTCAACGCCGTTTTCACCGTTATTTTGTGCATCAAACAATAACTTCCTTATCGAATCAACCTTATGGCTGTTGTTTCTGTTGGCTACCATCGCCTCCAACTGGTCGAGTTGTTTGCTCATGGGGATATTTACAGGCCTGTCCCAACCCTTAGGCCCGAATAGCGGGTTTTACCGTTGTCGTTATAGTCAAGGCCTACCACCTGGTTTTGCTTCCACTGATCGAACGATAGGTGCGCCACCTGCGAATATGCAGTTGAATCTTTTTTAATGCCCGAATAAATAAGTCCGCCCACCTCGTCACCTACTTCATTAAAAAAGGGCAAACCGGCAAAGTATTTCCGCCCATCAATAACATCGGGCAAGTAATTTTTACCGTTCATTGATGGCCCGGGGATCCGTTTTTTGTTGGAGAGCACCAATACCGGCCGGCCATTTTCGCCGGTAATGTTGATGCGTTCGGCATCTATCTCTGTAAAATGGGCAGGTTTATCATCTTTCCTGAAACCATTTACAAGAATGAATACAATAAACGACAGCAGCATGATATTGCTGGCGATAAGGAATTTTTGAAATGAATTGTTATGTTTCATGGGTTATTTTTTTGAAAAAGTTATAACACATTAAGACGTGGTTTTTTTGGAATAGTGACAAGTGGCAATTTTCAACGACAAGCAGTGCCGCTAAATAAGAAACCGTAGTTATTGCAACTTCTTTATTATATCCACACCAACCGCGGCCGTACTTGCAGCCGCGTTGGCTAATACAATAACCGCCAGGTTTTTTTCTTTATTAAAAGCCAAAAAGCTATTGCTGCCATAAGTGTCGCCATCGTGAAAATAATAGCTAACGCCATTTACCAGTATAATATGCCACGCTAAACCCAGTTTAGGTTCTTTATTAAATGTTATGCCATGCGTTAGTTTAAGGGCTTTAGCAAGCGGGCCTGTACCATTGTCGTCAAGATTAGCTTTGGCATAAAGTACAAGGTCATTAACTGATGACCTTAGCGAGCCGCACGATGCCAGCACATCAAAATCCCAGGGGAGGGTTTGTTTGGTGTCATCATTGTAAACAGGCGCGAAACGCGTGGTAAGTATCGGGTATAGATGCTGAACCGTATTCTTCATGCCTAAAGGTTTGCACACAACTGCCTCAGCCATTTCTTCAAACGGCTTCCCGCTTATTTTTTCTAAAATAGCGCCCAGCAATCCTACGGCCAGGTTTGAATACGCATATTTTTCGCCCGGTTTAGTATTTAAACTGCATGTTTTAAGGTAAGCAAATAATAACTGCTTAGTATAATTGGCATAAGGGTTTAATTTATCATACGGCCTTTGTTCGGTAAAATTATCGGGCAACATGGGCAGGCCCGATGTATGGTTACTTAAATTCACAATAGTAATATCCTTAAGCGCAGGGTTGGCCGCTACCGAATCGGGCAAGTATTTGATGATTGGGTCTGTTAATTTCAATTTTCCCTCATTAACATAAGTGGCTAAAATTGCAGCAGTAAAAGTTTTGGTTATTGAACCTATCTCGAACAATGTTTCAGCGGTAGGCAACTGCCCGCTTCCTTTGGTTGTTTCGCCATAGTTGTACAGGCTTACCTGCCCGTTTTTGATAACACCGATGCTTAAACCAACGGTATTAATTTTTTGAATATACTTTTGCGCGGCAGAATCTACTTTCCTGTCCTGTTGAGATTTCATGGGATTTGAAGTCGCAACAACTTCTAATTTATCTATAGGCTCTATTTTAAACGGGCGGAAATAAAACAGGTCGAGCTTATCGTTTTCATCTAAGCTTATTAGTACCTCCATAGTCAGCAATTCAAACTGAACTTTATAAATGGCGGTTTTATTATTTATAAAACTTGTCAGCGAAGCCTGTTTTATTTCTCCTAATGGAAAAAGTTGCTCATTTGCAACCGACTTGAATGCGTCGAGGCTTAGGGCTTTTTTAAACTGGTCGCCGGTGAGGGCGTAGATCGCATCGGCATTTTTATCCTTTAAATGCGAGCTTATCAGTTGAAAAATAGAATCCGTTTGTTGTTGCCGGCGGCTCTGGGCCATACTGTTTTTAGTTATCAATACAATTGAAAAAATAACCGGAACAAGGAAAATGAACTTTAACCGCATATTTGAATGTATGGAATATAACTCAAAAAAGGAAAGGTTTAGTATATCAGGCCGGTGTTTGCCCCGCCAGTAAATACAGCACTGCCATACGTATGGCAACCCCGTTTTCTACCTGGTCGAGTATGATAGACTGTTTGCTATCGGCCACATCGCTGGTAATTTCAACCCCGCGGTTTATCGGGCCGGGGTGCATTACGGTTATTTCTTTATCTAACGAATCGAGTATCTGCTTGTTAAGACCATACAGCATAGTATATTCACGCAATGAGGGGAAATATTTAATATCCTGCCGCTCTAACTGTATGCGCAGCATATTGGCTACATCGCACCAGTTAAGCGCCTTTACCAGGTTATGTTCAACCTGTACACCCAACGAGCCAATGTATTTAGGAATGAGTGTCGTTGGCCCACAAACCATAACCTCGGCGCCCAGTTGTTTAAGGCATAAAATATTGGATAAGGCAACGCGTGAGTGCAAAATATCCCCTACGATCACCACTTTTTTACCGGCTACATCTCCGTATTTTTCGCGGATGGAAAAGGCGTCAAGTAAAGCCTGTGTGGGATGCTCATGTGCGCCGTCACCTGCATTTACTATCTGCGCTTTTACGTGTTTTGACAAGAATATGCCTGCCCCGGCATAAGGGTGACGCATTACCACCATATCCACTTTCATAGCAAGGATATTGTTAACCGTATCTATCAATGTTTCGCCCTTGCTAACCGATGAGGATGATGCCGCGAAGTTTACCACATCCGCAGACAAGCGTTTTTCGGCCAGTTCAAATGATAACCGGGTACGGGTTGAATTTTCAAAAAAGATATTGGCTATAGTAACATCGCGAAGAGAAGGAACCTTTTTAATCGGGCGGTTTAATACGGTTTTAAAAGTATCGGCAGTTTCAAAGATGAGCTCGATATCTTCACGATTTAAATCTTTTATTCCTAATAAATGCCTTGTACTTAGTCCTGCCATTATTTGTTTGAATATCGAATATCGAATGTTGAATATCGAATAATGAAGTGTTTAAAGTTTAAATTAAGAAAGCCTTCAATATCCATATTCTTCGTTCAATATTATTTTATGTTATTCCTTTTAGCTGTTTCGATGCTTTTTACAAAAATCGATACTAATTGGTTACACACATCCTTAGCTTTTAACACCTTTTCCATGTTATGCATCTTTTTCCGTTCGATTATTTTTATTGAGATAAGTGATTCCCGCAACTCTTTTAAAATGATTTTCATTTTATGAATAAAATCATTTCGTGATTCTGCTGATTGTGCTTCTCCATAGTTCAATGATGGCGAACACCCCGAACGCACCAATTGTCCGGCTATATAATTGCCAAGTCTTGTAACGGGTAAACTATCAACAATGTCAGATACAATAATCGCAAAATCTATCAGTCTTTCTTCTAAATCGTACTTGCTATCTTTCATCATTAACAATTCACTTCATTATTCGACATTCATTATTCGATATTACTTTTATTTTTCAGATATAAGCAAAATTCTATCCTCATCGTCCGTTTCTTTCCAACTCACAACTACCTTTTGCGAAGCTATAGAATCTACTTCAATTCCCACATAATCCGGAGCAACCGGTAACTGGCGCGAGTAGCGGCGGTCAACCAATACCAATAATTCTATTTTTTCCGGTCGGCCAAAAGCAAGCATGGCATCCATAGCAGCACGTATGGTGCGGCCTGTCCACAGCACATCATCCATCATGATCACTTTTTTGCCCTCTATAATAAAATCTATTTTGGTTTGATTAGGAACCAGCGGCGATTCGCGCCTGCGGAAATCATCCCGGTAAAAGGTAATATCCAGGTCGCCCTGCTCAATTTTATGATCCGGTAATATTTTTCTTAATTCTTCGGCTACGCGTTTAGCTAAATAGATGCCCCGTGGCTGTATGCCAATTAAAACCGACCCTGAAAAATCATTATGATTTTCAATTAACTGACGACATAAACGCTGTATAGTGATCTGAAACTTTTGTCCGTCGAGCAGCGTGAGGTTTTGCATCGTTTGGGTGGATTTGGGCAAAGGTAATAATTTTAGTGATTAGTTAATTGGTGATTAGAGATTAGTTAGTTAGATTCCGTTCCCATTCATTACGCATTCGCTTTAATTCTTCTTGCACAGCGTTGGCCTGATCAGGCGAAATACTACCGCCTAATCTTTTAGAAAGCTTAATTGCTGGTTTTTTTCGTATCAGAACTAACTATCTGTATCAGATTTAAATCTTCAAGGTTATGTAGTAGTTTCAAAACTTTTTGGTTCTTAACTTTAATTAATAACGTTTTCATCAGCATTTCTAAATTTCAAATCTAATATAGATTAATCAAAACAAAAATCCTCGCCGAAGTAACTGATTCTTGGTACAATTCACTGTGCTTTAAACAAAACAATGGTAAAATTTATGATCAGCTAATAAAAGTAGTTCTCTGTCACCGTAGCTGTCGCCATATGCATAAAGGTCATAGCTGTCCCAGTCAGGCAAATGTTGCAATAGCCTGTTTACTTTTTCAGGGCCGTGGCAATTTTTTGAGAGGAACTTTCCGGTTATTAACCCGTCAATAACTTCTATTTGGGTTGCCAATACTGTATCAATCCCTGTTTGAGTTGCCCAGGGTATTATCCAGTTTTCTACGGATGCGCTTATAATAACAACTTCATGGCCCATTTCGCGGTGCCATTTTATCTTGTCCATCGCTTCGGGGTTAACCATAGCCTGAATTTTGGGAACAAAATCCACGCAGTTTTTATTAAAAACTGCTATAGATGTGCCTTTGAACAATGCTTTAAACAATTTTTCCTTTGCCTTAAAATTTGGTATTAATTTTAGCTGGTATAATACCAGCCAGGGCATTACCTTGATAAAGCTAAATACAATGCGGAGAAAGGGTACAGCAAACCAAATAAAAACAAACAGGCTATCGCGCTTGATTATGGTGCCATCAAAGTCAAATGCGGCTACACCTTTTAATTTGGCCCCGCCACTCATATTTTAATATAGATTATGGCTATAAACGAGATTATCCAACCCAAAATCACCAACTGCAGAAACCTGTTCTTCAGTAATATAATTGTCGGGCTACCGCTCACCTGGTTAACGAATGTAAGCTGCAGGTATCTTAATATACCCAATATAACAAAGAAAGACGTGAGATATACATTATTGCCAAACCGGGCAACAATTTCGTACGATGTGCAATACATAATATAACATACAATAACCACTGTAGCCATTATAGTGATGGATACATTCAAAAAGTCGAGGTTATAGCCTTGTATATTTTTCCTGCTTTTATTGCCGGTTTCAATAAAATTAAACATATCGTCCCGTCGTTTGGCTAATGCCAGGAACAACGCAAAAATAAAGGTCATTAATATGATCCAGTGTGATAATACCGTATGGGTTACAGCGCCGCCGATTAATATCCGAAATACAAAACCTAACGAAATAACCACCACATCTAAAATGGCTATGTGCTTTAGTTTAATAGTATACAGGATATTCTCTACCAAGTAAAACCCGGCAATTAAGGTAGCAACGGGACTTTTAATAACAAAGACAAATAAACCCAGCCCTGCGATCAATAAAAAGGTCATCAAAAAAACACCTTCGGTAATTGTTACATCTTTAGTTACCAGCGGACGCTTGCATTTGATGGGGTGCAGCCTGTCGGCTTCTACATCAAACACATCGTTAAATACATAAACGGCGCTTGCAAGCATGGAGAAAGCGATAAACGACAATATATCCTGTTCTAAAACAAACCCGTCCCGAAGTTTGAGCGCGAAAAATGCGGGAAGGAAAATAAAGAGATTTTTCACCCACTGGTGAACCCTTAATAACCTGGTATAGTGTGCAAGCTTTTTCATTGTGTTACTCAATAATATAAATAATTAATGAATAATGGTAATGCAACATAAAAAAGCCCCCGATGTTAAATCGGGGGCTTTGAGAGATCAATTTATTTAATGCTTATTTTACTTCTTCTTCAGACTTTTTAGCGGCTGCTTTTTTTACTGCTGCTTTTGTTTCTGCGCCTTCCATTTGCTCTTTTAATTGAGCTAATACGCTCAGATCGCCTAAAGTTGATTTTTCAACCGAATCTTTCACTTTCTTCACCGCGTTGTTAGCAGATTTTGCTTCCTTTTTACGGGTTTCAAATTCCTGCACACGGGCTTCGGCACGGGCTTCTTCCCATATACGTGCGTGTGAAATAACGATGCGTTTGTTTTCTTTGTTAAATTCGATGATCTTAAACTCAGCAACTTCATCAGCTTTTAAGCTTTTGCCATCTTCCTTAACCAGGTGTTTGGTTGGCACAAAGCCTTCAACACCATAAGGTAAAGCTACAATAGCGCCTTTTTCGGTTACTTTCAACACGGTACCTTCATGCACTGAATCAATAGTGAAGATGGTTTCAAAAGTATCCCACGGGTTTTCTTCCAATTGTTTGTGGCCCAGGCTTAATTTACGATTCTCTACATCCAGTTCTAAAACAACCACGTTTAATTTTTCACCAACTTTGGTGAATTCATTAGGATGGTTTACTTTTTTAGACCATGAAAGATCAGAGATGTGAATTAATCCGTCGATACCGTCTTCAAGTTCAACAAACACGCCAAAATTGGTCATGTTTTTAACTGTAGCAACGTGTTGTGTACCGATAGCATATTTTTCAGCAGCATTTTGCCAAGGATCAGGCGTTAATTGCTTAATGCCTAATGACATTTTGCGTTCATCGCGATCTAATGTCAATACTTGTGCTTCAACTTCGTCGCCAACTTTCAGGAATTCCTGCGGGTTACGCAGGTTTTGAGACCATGACATTTCTGACACGTGTATCAAACCTTCAACACCCGGGATAATTTCAAGGAAAGCGCCGTAATCGGCAACGGTTACGATGCGGCCCTTAACTTTTGAACCGATAACGATCTTCTCGTCAAGCGACTGCCAAGGGTGAGGGGTTAATTGTTTTAAACCTAAAGCGATACGTTTTTTCTCGTCATCAAAGTCAAGCACAACCACGTTTATCTTCTGATCTAATGAAAGCACTTCTCTTGGATGCTCAATACGTCCCCATGAAATGTCGGTAATGTGCAATAAACCGTCAACGCCGCCTAAGTCGATGAATACACCGAAGTCGGTGATGTTTTTAACAGTCCCTTCCAGCACCTGGCCTTTTTCAAGCTTGGCAACGATTTCTGTTTTTTGGTTTTCCAAATCGTCTTCGATCAGCACTTTATGTGATACTACTACGTTTTTAAACTCGTGGTTGATCTTAACAACTTTAAATTCCATTGTTTTGCCCACATAAACGTCATAATCCCTGATAGGCTTAATGTCGATCTGTGAACCTGGTAAAAAGGCTTCAACGCCCATAATATCTACGATCAAACCACCCTTAGTCCTGCTCTTTACAAAGCCGGTGATGATCTCATCATTATCCAATGCTGAATTAATTCTTTCCCATGATTTTTGAGTCTTTGCACGTTTGCGTGAAAGCACCAACTGACCGTTAGCATCTTCCTGCGATTCAACAAATACATCAACGGTATCACCGATTTTCAAATCAGGTGTATCACGGAATTCAGATACAGATACCAAACCGTCCGACTTAAAGCCTACGTTTAATACTACATCCTTGCTGTTAACATTAACAACAGTACCGGTGATAATTTCGCCCTTGGTGATCGAACTGAAAGTCCCATCATACAATTTCTCCATTTTTTCACGTTCGCTGTCGCTGTAGT
>Ga0206882_1029_pt1 | contig 32646 bp, 37 predicted proteins | sample Alteio_BWOrgCont_4_FD_152908 | JGI IMG/M metagenome (GOLD analysis project Ga0206882, IMG submission 152908) | Enriched cells from forest soil in Barre Woods Harvard Forest LTER site, Petersham, Massachusetts, United States -... | ecosystem: Environmental > Terrestrial > Soil > Temperate forest > O...
TCGCCCAGATAATAACCTTTTTCCATTTCGTCTATCACTTTGCCTTTCAAATCATCGGTAGGGGCGGGTACGTTAGTAATGGCTTCATGCAGGTCGGCGTCAAATGGTTCGCCTAAAGCTTCCATTGGTTTCAGGCCTTTTTGCGCAAGCGTGTTGCTTAGTTTATTATATATCAGTTCAACGCCTGCTTTTACGGCATTAACATCGGTAGCATTATCCATTGAGCGTATTGCCCGCTCAAAATCGTCCATTACCGGCAATAAGGATACGATGATCTCTTTACCGGCGGTCTGTAATAGTTCAACGCGCTCTTTTGAGGTACGCCTCCTGAAATTATCAAATTCGGCAAAAAGGCGCAGGTATTTATCATTGGCGTCAACCAGTTCCTGCTTTAATTTATCTTCGGCAGAAAAGGCATTTGCTTCAGTTTCATTAGTGTATATATCTTCACCCCCGACGCCTGTTAAATTTTCAGGTGAAGCTGTATCTTCTGTCTTCTTTTTCTTAAGCATATTGAATTTTAATATTGAATAGTGCAAAACAAGTATCTTGCCATTCCTGATTTCAGGACAGCATGTCAGTTTTTTTTAGCAGACAGTGACCACAAGGCAGGTTGTTTGGCTAGGGGCAAAAACCCAGGCCAAAGCTGTCAGCTTTTTGAATTTTGTTTTTTCCCTTTTGACTTAATTACGCAATCTGCACATCCTCCAAAACCTTACCGTTTTCACATTTAATAATGCGCGAAGGGAAGGTGCGGATGATATGATAATCGTGCGTGGCGATCAGTACTGCCGTGCCCATTTGGCTGCTTATCTGTTTAAGCAATAGTACAATTTCTTCAGATGTATCGGGGTCGAGGTTGCCGGTTGGTTCATCGGCCAAAATAATTTCCGGGTCGTTAACCAAAGCGCGGGCAATTACTACCCGTTGCTGCTCGCCGCCCGAAAGCTCATGCGGCATTTTCTTGAGTTTTGAGCGCAAGCCAACTTTTTCGAGTACATCAAGCGTACGGTCGGCTATTAGTTTTTTATCCGTCCAGCCTGTGGCACGCATTACAAATTGCAGGTTTTGCTCCACCGAACGGTCGGTCAATAACTGGAAATCCTGGAAAACGATACCCAGTTTGCGACGAAGGAATGGGATATCGCGCGTTGAAATTTTATCAAGCTCATATCCGCAGGCATGCCCGGTGCCGGTTGCCATGTTCAGGTCGCCATAAACTACCTTTAGCAAGCTGCTTTTACCCGAGCCGGTCTGACCAATAAGCCATACAAAATCGCCCTTGTCAATGTGCAGGTTCACGTTTGATAGTACCAGGTGTTTTTGCTGAAAAATATTAACGTTGTTCAGCTTTATTATTGAGTTTCCAATCATGTTACAGCTCTAATTTCAATATCTGCCCAAAGGGCAATTCTTTAACAATATTCATTATATAATCGGCCTTATCGCTAAGCCCGGCCTTATCCAGCGATTTTTCGGGCCTATCAACCCTGAAATAAGCCAGCAGCGTAAATTTATCGTCCCTTAACTGTACGTAATCGGGTATTTTAGCTACGCCTTTAACTTTAATTATATACATGGTCTATCGACTTCCCCCAAAGGTATTAAAGTTTTGCCAAAAAATCTATCGTATCAATGCCATCGGCGTAATCCCATAGTTTAGGTTGCTGGCTCTGGCCAAAATTCACTACCTGGTTAATTACATTTAATGGCGCAGCGCTTACTACGCATTGTATTTTTTCGCTTTCACTGTTTATTAATTGTTCTGCCTGTTCAAGGTCAGCATAATTACTGTAAAATAAAACTGCCAGGGGCGAGGTAAGCCTGTCGTCTTTTTTCACCAATAAAAAACCGTTATCCAAATGCTCGTCGCGGTTCACCAGGTATATCGATTTATTATAATCGTAATTATTGTTGTATTTATGATGATGTATTATGGGGTTATAATCCTCTATCGACTCAAAAAAGAAATTGAAATTATAACCATCGGGCACCAGTATTTTTGAAACATTGCGGCAGCCAAGGCCATAATAATCAAAAATATCATGTCCAAGTTCGTGAAGCTGTTCAGCCGTCTCATTGCCGGTAAGCACCGCAATGCTATTGCGGTTTTTTCGGATAATATTAGGCACCTTACCAAAATAATATTCAAAATAACGTGAAGTGTTATTGCTGCCCGTAGCTATTACGGCGTCAAAATTCTCCAACCGTTCAATAAAACTGAATTTGTCGGTAAAGCTGCCATCTATCTCAACCAGTTTTTGTAAAACGTATTTAATGAGGCGGTTATCCTGCGATGATGCCTTAATTAACGCGTGGTTACCGCTCGCCAGTACGCATAAAACATCGTGAAAACCAACCAGGGGGATATTACCGGCTAATATTACCCCCACTTTTTTGCCTGAATTTTTTGGTTCGTACTTACTTAACCAGGTTTGCAGGTCGGCAGGGTTAAGCATGTCGCCTATGGCAATTACCGCCTTGGTAACGTTGGCGGGGGTAAACCACGCGTTGTAATGCGGTTCATCGTTTATAATGGCAGTTAGTCCTTCATCGGGGTTAAGCAACTGCTTTCCCAGTGCTGAAAAAGTAGCTGTTAACCTGCTTATATTGAAATTTGACATAAAATGGTAAGTATGGTAAACCCTTAAAGTGTTTTTTTGTTATATTTGCACTGCTGGTTTAAATACGGAGCAAAGTTAATTGAGAATATAAGATATTTTAGAAAATATGGCGATTATAATCACCGATGAATGTATTAATTGCGGAGCCTGCGAACCGGAGTGCCCCAATAATGCCATTTATGATGCAGGTGCGGCCTGGCGTTTTAGCGACGGCACAGGTTTAAAAGGGGTTATTGATTTTGGCGACGGTGTTACGTTAAATGCGGAAGAAACACAAGCTGCTTTGTCTGATGATATTTATTATATAGTACCCGATAAGTGTACCGAGTGTGTAGGCTTTCATGATGAGCCACAATGTGCCGCGGTTTGCCCGGTTGATTGCTGCGTTGACGATGAAAATGTACGCGAGACACAGGAAGAGCTATTGTCGAAGAAAGAATGGCTTCACATGGGTGAATAACATTATTTATATAAATTATAACATAAAAAAGAGGGAGACAAGTTTGTTTCCCTTTTTTATTAGCATATATTTATGATGTAAACGTAAATTGTGAAACCTACAATTAACATTTACGTAATAGTGCTACATTAAACATGGAATACGGCATTTGTAATTTAGCGGTTATACCAATAAGAGCGGAACCTAACGAATTAAGCGAGATGGTTTCGCAGCTTTTATTTGGAGAAACCTTCGAAATTGTTGAGTGGGTGGAGAAGTGGGCAAGGATAACTACAACCGATGATAATTATATCGGCTGGATAAGCCGCCTGCAATTTACCATGTTAGGCCACCTGGCTTATCAGCAATTGAAGCGCGAAAGATCACCTTTGACTTATGGGGCGGTGACCCAGGCCTGGAAAAAATCAGACAATACCATATTATACTTACCCGTAGCCAGTTCGCTGGCTTTTTTTGAAGGCAACAGCTGTAAAATAGTTAACGAGAAATTTGAAATAATAGGCCCCAAGGGCGATATTGAGAATTTTGGAAGTACAGCCAAATCATTTTTAAACACGCCTTATTTATGGGGCGGGCGCACCCATTTCGGTATTGATTGCTCGGGCTTTGTGCAGGCGGTTTATAAGCTGCATGGCACCATATTAAAGCGAGACGCCTCGTTACAGGTTGAGCAGGGAACACCGGTTACCGACCTTAACAAAATTAAGCTTGGCGATCTGGCCTTTTTTCATAATACCGAAAACAGGGTAGTGCATGTGGGCATTATGCTGAACAAAGGCCAGATCATACATGCATCGGGTAAAGTACGGATAGATAGTTTTGATGAAATGGGAATTTATTCTGAAGAATTAAAACGTTATACCCATAAGCTGCATTCCGTTAAACGGCATGCGAAGTTGTCGGTGTAAAAAGGTTAATCCAACTGCACTTTCCAAATTATAATCTTCTTATCATCGCTTACTGAAATAAGGTCGTCCCCGTTCCAAACCAATTTATTAATGGATAGTACATGGCCGGGATAACCCTTTTCGCGGCTGATGACTTTGTACAGCTTAAAGTCATCGGCGCCCCAAAGTTTTATGGTTTTGTCCATGCTGCCCGTAGCAAAGTAGGGTTGGGTAGGATGAAAGGCAATAGCATTTACCGCGAACAAATGTGCGGGTATATTCTGCAATAACTCATACGATTTGCTATCCCAGATTTTTACCTGCGCATCGCGGCTGCCCGATACCAGGTAACTGCCATCAGGAGAATATTGCACTGAAAATGCCGCCATAGTATGGCCCGATAACACTTTTACCAGGGTATAATCTTCCAGGTCATATATTTTAACCTGGCTGTCGCGACAGCCAAAAGCTGCCTGTCTTTCATCGGGCGATACACTGATACAGCGTATGGTATCGGTTGAAACGTTAATAGTGTGCAACAATTGGAACGTGTTCATATTCCATATCGAAACCGTGCCATCTTCCGACGCTACCAGCAATTCATTTTTACTGCTTACCGATTTAATATCGAAGACAGGTTTGGTATGACGCTTTAATATAGTAATTACTTTTTGTTGCAAAAAATCAAATACCGCAACATCGCCGGTGCGTAAGCCCGCGAACAAATAGGGAAACCCCGCCGGGCAATGTATGGCATAAACCGATGCCGGCACCGGGAACATCACTTTAATAAAGCTGTTGGTTTTCAGGCTCCATTCCACCACGCCTTTATCGTTGCCCCCGGTAAACAATATACCGGGCTTTTGTGATAGCTCAAGCGTAAAGATAGGGTTGCTATGCCCGGTTAGTTCGGCTGTTTTTTCTACGGTGATCATTTTGTAGTCGATGGTCCATAGTCGATAGACCATAGCAATAATCCATCCATGGACTATCGATCATGGTCTATGGACTATTTATGTCTTTCTTCTAAATTCTTTGCGATAGTTTCCAACGTTAATCCCTTTTCGCGCAGCAAAACAAGCAGGTGGAATACCAGGTCTGATGATTCGTTTATCATGTCAGTTTCTGTTTCGGCCAATGCGGCTATAACAGTTTCAACTGCTTCTTCTCCAACCTTTTGTGCTATTTTATTTAAACCTTTACGGTGCAGTTTGTTTACGTACGAACCTTCCTGCGGATTTTCGTACCGGTCGGCAATTATTTGCTCCAACTGTAAAATAAAGTTTTGGTTATAGTCGGTCTTAAAACAGCTGCGGTCGCCGGTGTGGCAGGTGGGGCCGTCGGCTTTAACTTTTATTAAAAGGGTGTCCTTATCGCAATCAATATCGATGCTTTTCACATGCAAAAAATTATTGCTGGTTTCGCCCTTTGTCCACAACCGGTTTTTTGAGCGGGAGAAAAAAGTAACGATGTTTTCGGCCACTGTTTTATCGTATGCTTCGCGGTTCATATAACCCAGCATCAGCACTTCAAGCGTTTGCTTGTCCTGTATAATTACGGGTACTAAACCGTCTGTTTTATTAAAGTCTATTTCCATTCCTCTTTTTTAATTTTGTAAACGACGCCAGGTTGGCATCCGCAATTATCATCATGACTGTATTTTAAGCCCAGCTTTTCAAACACGCGTATCGACGCCTTGTTTTCCTTCATGGCAGTACCGATGATCTCTTCCAAATTAAGCCCATTAAATCCATAATTAAGGCAGGCTAGAGAAGATTCAGTTGCATAACCTTTGCCCCAATGACGTTTATGAAAGCGATAGCCAATATCTGTTTTACCGCTTTCGGGAAAATAACGCAGGCCGCACCATCCTAAATATTCTCCCGTTTGCTTATCAAACACGCTTAAACGCCCGCTTTTATAATGCTCATATTGGTGATAACTGCGCTCAAGACTTGGCAATACATCCTCAGGCGATGTATTAACCGCATCGCCCGTATATTTTACCACATCAAAGTCGCTGTTTAACTCAAACAGGTGATCAATATCGTCATCACAAAACTGTTTTAATACTAGCCGGGGAGTTTCTAATTCAATAGCCATTATTTTGCAAGTGTACGTACTTCTATATTATTTTTCCTCAAAATTTCTTTTAGGTCAGGTATCAGTATCTCGCCGTAATGGAATACCGATGCCGCCAAAGCCGCGTCGACATTGGTTTGCTCAAAGACATCAACAAAATGTTGTGCCGAGCCTGCACCGCCCGAAGCTATAACCGGGATGTGCACCGCATCATTCACTAATTTTAAAAGCCCGTTATCAAACCCGCCTTTAGTGCCATCATGGTCCATTGATGTCAACAGTATTTCACCCGCACCACGACTTTCAGCTTCCAGGATCCAGTTCAAAGTTTCTTTTTCAGTAGGAATTCTGCCACCGTTCAGGTGAACAATATTTTTATTGCCAGCAGCCCTCGTATCAACTGCTATCACCACAAACTGAGCGCCGAATGCTTTAGCCAATTCATCAATTAACGCAGGATTACGCACCGCTGCCGAGTTGATGGATATTTTATCGGCACCCGCATTGAGCAGGGCATCTGCATCGGCAATTTCGTTTATGCCACCGCCAATGGTAAAAGGAATATTGATTTGCCTTGCCACAGCCTTAACCAGTTCAACCATGGTTTTGCGGCGCTCGTGCGTAGCGGTAATATCCAAAAAAACAAGTTCATCCGCACCTTGTTGTGAGTAGTTCCACGCTAATTCAACCGGGTCGCCGGCATCACGCAGGTCGACGAAGTTTACGCCTTTTACGGTGCGGCCATTAGCGACGTCGAGGCAGGGAATAATTCGCTTGGCTAGCCCCCCCCGCCCCCTAAAGGGGGAGCCTATCGCGTGTTTAATTATGTTCAATACTTTCTCTAATTCTGTAAATACCTGGTCATTTGTAAAACGTAATACTTTAAGGCGATCTAATTCTAAATTAGCTTGCCTTTCTGTGTCGTTTTTTATCACATCGGTTAGATGATGTATACTGCCATCAACCTCAATTATTAATTTGTGTTGATGACAATAAAAATCTGCTATATAAATGCCTAATGGATGTTGTCGTCTGAATTTTGCGCCAAGCTGGTTGTCTTTTAAATGCCCCCAAAGTAACATTCGGCAGCTGTCATATTATTTCTAACCATTTCAGCATTCTTAAAAATAAGGCTGCTTGCACCTAAAAACATACGTTGTTTCATATATAACTATTTGTTCCCCCTTCAGGGGGTTAGGGGGCCTGAGTTATATCGATATCAGTGATTCCAAATTCCAGTTCTTCACATCATCGATACTGATATGCCCTTCGTAAATAGCTTTGCCTACCACGCATGCCTCAACCTTAATATTGCTTAGCTCTTCAATATCATTCATTGAACTTACGCCGCCTGATGCGATCAACTTGATAAATGGTGAGTGGTCGAGCAATTTTTCATAAAGCTCTATCCCGGCGCCGCCAAGTTTTCCGTCCTTATTTATATCTGTACACAGGAAACGGAAAAAGCCCAGTTGCAAACAACGGTCAACGTAATCCATCAGCTTAATGGGTGAACTTTCCATCCAACCGGAATATTTGATCACTTCATCCAGCACATCAATGGCTATAACTACCTGGCTCGAACATTTATCGCGCCCGCAAATTTCTTTGCTGAGATCTGTAAGGAATGACGGGTTGGTAATGGCCTGGGTGCCCACAATAACACGGTGCACACCGGCATCTATCAGCTCTTTAACTTTGTCGATACTGCGTATACCACCGCCATATTGCACCTGCATATCTGTTTTTTTAATTACATCAAACAGGTATTGCTGATTGCTGAAATCGTTTTTGGCGCCGTTAAGGTCGATAATATGAATAAAATTTGTACCGTACGATTGGTACCTTTCTATCATTTCTTCTAAAGTAACGTCGTATTCGGTTACCTGCTGATAATCCCCCTCGCGCAGCCTCACTACCTTTTTGTTTAAAATATCAATTGCAGGAATAATGTACATGTTTTTATATGTTTGAAAAGTTAGTTAATAATGTTTCACCATACTTGCCGGATTTCTCGGGGTGAAACTGTACCCCGTAAAAATTATCCCGCCAAATTGATGCCGAAAATTTGTTATTATAACTTGTTGACGATAAAGTGTATGCATTATCATACTCAATAAAGTATGAATGTACAAAGTAAAAGTGTGATCCGGCCGGAATATTTTTAAAAAGTGCGTTTTCTTTTTCAGGAAACACGGTATTCCAGCCTGTATGCGGCACCTTGATACCGGCGCTATCATCAAATCTTAAAGTCTTTATAGGGAAGATGTTGAGCAGGTTTGAATCACCTTCTTCCGAGTAGGAGGTAAGCAACTGCATCCCCACACAGATACCCAAAACTGGTTTATTAAGCGCTTTTATTTTAGGAATAAGGCCGGTTTGCTCCAGTTTGTTCATAGCCGCGCCTGCATGACCTACACCGGGGATAATGTAGCGATCGAATTGCTCCAGGTCAGCTTCAGTATGTACCATACCGTAGGCAATACCCAGCCGCTCCAAAGCTGCTGTGAGCGAGAATATGTTGCCTGCGCCGTATCGTATTATTCCTATCATTTTATTGAGGATTCAAGATAGTAAGAATCAAGAACCAAGATTTTATTTATCTTGACTCTTGATTCTTGTCGTCTTGCTTCTGTTTATAAAAGTCCCTTCGTGCTCGGTAAAACCATATTATTCACATCCCTTTTTACCGCCATTTTTATTGCCTTTGCGAATGCCTTAAAAATCGCTTCAATTTTATGGTGCTCGTTTTGCCCTTCAGCCTTTATGTTGAGGTTGCTTTTTGCCGCGTCGCTGAACGATTTGAAGAAATGATAAAACATTTCTGTTGGTACATCGCCCACCTTTTCGCGTTTAAATTCCGCATCCCACACTATCCAGTTACGGCCGCCAAAATCAATAGCCGCCTGTGCCAGGCAATCATCCATCGGCAAACAAAAACCATAGCGCTCGATACCTTTTTTATTGCCTAAAGCTGTGGCAAAAACCTCGCCTAAAGCAATACCCGTGTCTTCAATGGTATGGTGCTCATCAATATGCAAATCACCTTTAGCTGTAACTTCCAAATCAATGCTGCCGTGCCGGGCAATCTGATCCAGCATGTGATCAAAAAAATGAAGCCCGGTACTTACTTTCGACTCACCTTGGCCGTCAAGGTTTATTTTAATGTAGATATCAGTTTCCTTAGTCGTGCGGCGGTGCTCAACCACGCGTTCACCCAATTTCAAAAACTCGTATATTTTTTCCCACTCACTGGTTTCAAGGGCTACGGTGCTTTTTATTTTATCGGCTTCATCCTGTCCGCTAAACTCCTTATCGCCCAGGCCGGGGTTATCATTTAGCCAAATGGCTTTCGCGCCTAAATTGTAGCCGAGTAATATGTCATTCTTACGATCACCAATAGTGTAGGAATTTTTCAGGTCGTATTTCTCAGTATCGAAGTATTGGGTCAGCATCCCGGTGCCCGGCTTGCGGGTAGGGGCGTTATCAGCAGGCCAGGTTCTATCAATACATACATTCGAAAATACCACACCCTCGTTTTTCAGCGTGGTGATGATAAAATTCTGTACAGGCCAAAAAGTATCTTCCGGATATGAGGCTGTGCCCAAACCATCCTGGTTGGTAACCATTACCAGTTCATAATCCAGCTCGGCTGCAATTTTTGGCAGGTATTGCAATACGTGCGGCAAAAATTCAAGTTTGGCAAACGAATCTATTTGCTCATCGGCAGGCTCTTTTATCAGCGTGCCATCGCGGTCGATGAAAAGTATTTTCCGGGGATTGCTCATTTGAAATCCTGTAAAGTTTTTAATAAAATATCGTTTTCCTCAGGTGTGCCTACGGTAATGCGTAGGCAGCCCTCGCATAGTTCAATCTTTGACCGGTCGCGCACAATAATGCCTTTTTCAACCAAAAAGTTGTATATACTTTTCGGATCGGTTGTTTTTACCAATATAAAATTAGCATCGCTCGGGTAAATATCCAGCACAAAATCAAAATGTTTCAGGTTTAAAACCAGTTTATCGCGCTGCGCCAGTGTTTCTTTTATCCAGGCGTTCACCTGCGCTACATTTTCCAAAGCTTTCAGCGCCAGTTCCTGCGATGCCTCGTTAATGTTGTACGGAGGTTTCACCTTGTTCATTATCTCAACAATTTCTTCACTGGCAAAAGCCATGCCCACACGCAGGCCGGCCAAGCCCCAGGCTTTGCTCAAAGTTTGCAGCACCACCAGGTTAGCATATTCGGTAAGCTCCTGTATAAAAGTTTTTTGTCGACTAAAATTGATATACGCCTCGTCAATTACTACTAAACCATTAAAATTGGCCAGCAAGGTTTCAATATCATCACGGTTAATAGAATTACCCGTAGGGTTATTAGGCGAACAGATGAATATCAACTTGGTGTGTTTGTCGATAGCTTCGGCTATGCCTTCCAGGTTTAGCTGGTAGTCGGCAGTGAGATTTACTTTACGCGCCTCCACATCATTAATATTAGCCGAAACCTGGTACATGCCATAAGTGGGCGGCACAATGATCACATTATCAACCCCGGGGTTGCAAAAGCTGCGGAATAAAATATCAATCGCTTCATCGCTGCCATTGCCCAAAAATATATTACGGGCAGGTACGCCTTTAATCTCGCTCAGGCGCATCTTTACCTTGTATTGCAGCGGGTCGGGGTAGCGGTTATACTGCTGCTCCAGCGGCGAGCCATAGGCGTTCTCATTGGCATCCAAAAAAACACTTGCCTCTCCCTGGTACTCGTCGCGCGCGGAGGAGTAGGGGACAAGGTTTTTGATGTTTTCCCTAAGTATGTTATTTATATTAAACATATATTCTCTACTAATCGTCATCCTGAGCGATAGCGAAGGATCTGTCCGCTTGATACACCGCCTGAAAGTTTCTTCGCTGTCGCTCAGAATGACATTATTTTTTTAAACGTGTTGTAACCGCATTTTTATGCGCCACCAACCCTTCCAATTCCGCCAAAACCTCAACTGTCGGGCCAATATTTTTTATGCCCTCCGGCGATATATGCTGGAAGGTGATCTTTTTAACAAATGAATCAACTGAAACACCCGAATATGCTTTGGCATAAGAACTGGTCGGCAAAGTATGGTTGGTGCCTGAAGCATAATCGCCAGCGCTCTCTGGGGTTAAATTCCCCAAAAATACCGACCCTGCATTGATGATTTGTGGTGTTAATTGCTGCCAGTTTTCAGTTGCCAGTATCAAATGTTCAGGAGCATATTCATTGCTGAAATTCATTGCTTCATCCAAATTGCTTGTTATCACGATGTAGGAGTTTTCAATAGCTTTTGCAGCAATTTCCGCACGCGGCAAAACCGGTAGCTGTTTGTTTAATTCATCAATAGTTTGCTGCGCGATGTTTGCCGAATTAGTCACCAAAACGGCCTGGCTATCAACACCGTGTTCTGCCTGTGCCAGCAGATCGGCGGCTATATAAATGGGATTGGCAGTTTCATCAGCGATCACCAACACTTCCGACGGCCCCGCAGGCATATCAATGGCCGTAGTGGTGGTTGATTGTATAATAGTTTTGGCTTTGGTTACATATTGATTGCCCGGGCCGAATATTTTATCGGTTTTAGGGATAGCATCTGTGCCATAGGCCATCGCGCCAATGGCCTGCGCGCCGCCGGCAAGGTATATTTTATCAATGCCTAACAACAGGGCAACGTAAGCTATATATGGGTTTACTTTGCCATCCTTTTGAGGCGGCATACAAACTACAACCTCGCGGCAACCCGCAATACGGGCGGGTATGCCCAGCATTAAAAGTGTACTTGGCAAAACAGCCGTACCACCCGGGATATATAAACCTACTTTTTCTATCGCCCTCAATTCGCGCCAGCAGGTTACACCGGGCATGGTTTCTACCTTCTCCTCTATTTTTAACTGGGTTTGGTGAAATGCATAAATGTTTTTATAGGCTGTATTTAAAGCCGTTTTTTGTTCAGGCGATACGCCTTCGGCTAGTAAAGTTAATTCTTCCTTGTTTAGATATAGCTTATCCAGAACTACCTGTTCAAACTTCAGTGCATAATCATACAGGGCGGTATCGCCATGCAATTTCACATGAGCCAATATGTCTTCTACTGCATCGCGCACATGGTTTGCCGGGTCAACGTTGCGTTGCACCAGTTTGCTGATGTCTGCTTTGCTTAAGTCTGAATAATTATATGTTTTCATGGACTGTGAAGACTATAATATTATTTTCTCTATCGGCATTACTACAATGCCTTGCGCTCCTGCTTGTTTTAGCTGACTTATCCTGTCCCAAAAATCGCGCTCAGGTATTACGGTGTGTACCGCTACCCAGTTGTCTTCGGCTAATGGCACTACCGATGGGCTTTTAACACCAGGCAACAAAGCTATTATAGCCGGTAAATTATCGCGGCTTACGTTTAACACTACATATTTGGTTTCCTTGGCGCGCAGCACCGATTGTATGCGTTGTACCAGCTCTTTTACAAGGTCCGAAGTGCCGTTTTCTTTACTGCATATCAGCACTGCCTCGCTGCTCATTACATCGGCAAATGGGATAAGGCCATTGCTTTTTAGTGTGCCGCCGGTTGATACCAAATCGCAAATAGCATCGGCCAAACCCAGGCCGGGCGATATTTCAACCGAGCCCGAAATGGTACGTATGTCGGCCTGGATGCCTTGTTTTTTGAGGTATTTGCCTAATATAACCGGGTAGGTGGTGGCTATGGAACGGCCGTTCAGCTGGTTCAATTGCTGAATGGTGTTATTATTGGGCACCGCTATTTTTAACGAGCATTTGCCAAAACCCAGCCTTTGCAGATAATTTACTTCGACCTCAGTTTCTTCGATCACGTTTTCGCCTACGATGCCCAGGTCGGCAATGCCGTCTTGTACGTATTCGGGGATATCGTCATCGCGCAGGAATAGTATTTCTAACGGGAAGTTGGACACCGGCGAGATAAGCGAACTTTTGTAGTTTTCGAAGTTCAGGCCGCAATTTTTTAGCAATTCAACGGATTTTTCGTTGAGCCGACCCGATTTCTGGATCGCTATTTTTAATGTTTTCAATTTGTTGGTGTTAAACTATAAATAAAAAGGAGGACGGGTTTCGCGCAGAAACAATACATTATCTGGTCGCCATATGGTGGCGATGGTGCAGATGTAGATGATGTAAGTTAAAACGTCCCATTTTATAGTTAAAATAATGACAAGCTGCTGCAAATATAAAAAAATACACGGAAGAACCAGGATTAAACAGATTTTTTTGATTTTTAGGATGTGTATCTTTTATATCCTGGAAATTCATAAATCTTATAGATCCTGGTTCCCTAATTTTTCGAGATCCTCCGGTACATCAACCGCGTGCGTCTCCAACTCAGTTTCGGCCACTTTTATGCGGTATCCGTTCTCTATCCAGCGCAGCTGCTCCAGGCTTTCGGCTTTCTCAAGTGATGATACGGGGAGTTTGGTCACTTCCTGCAGAACATCCGCACGATAGCCGTAAATGCCGATGTGTTTGAAAAAAGTATAATGTTTGAGCCAATCCAGGGCATCGTGGCCGCGTAAATAGGGCAGCGGCGTGCGCGAAAAATAAATGGCTTCAGATTGTTTGTTAATAATAACCTTGGGCGAATTGGGATTATTTAATTCTTCGGTGGTGTTAATCTTTTTTATTAAGGTAGATAGCTGCACATCGGCAGAAGTAAAACAACCTGCTACTTTGCTTATTTGTTCCGGGTCAATATAAGGTTCATCGCCTTGTATATTGATGATCACCTCATATTGCGGATGATGCAGGGCAACCTCGGCACAGCGGTCGGTACCGCTTTGGTGATCGGCCGAGGTCATTGCGGCAACACCGCCAAAGCCTTTCACGTGATTGAATATACGTTCATCATCAGTAGCTACAATAACTTCATGTAGTAAAGCGCACTTTTTAGCCTGCTCGTACACACGCTGTATCATGCTTTTGCCGGCAATATCAACCAGCGGCTTACCGGGAAAGCGGGTGGAAGCGTAGCGTGCAGGTATGATGCCTAGGATGTTCATGAGCCCCTCTAAATCTCCCCCGGTAGGGGAGACTTTTTTGATTTTATGTTTTAAAGCCCTCCCTACCGGGGAGGGTTGGGTAGGGCTTTTAAAATAACCCGTTTATCTCCCTTTCAATCATCTGCACAACAGTTGCCATATCTTCGGTATTGTTGGCAAAGTCAATCACATCTTTATCAATAATCAGCAGTTTGCCCAGGTTATAGCCGCTTATCCATTTCTGGTATTTTTCGTTCAGTTTCGATAGATAATCTATCCTGATACCAATTTCATATTCGCGGCCGCGGCGTTGGATATTGTTTACCAGCGTAGGCACCGATGCCTTTAAATAAACCAGCAACTCGGGTGGTTTGATGTAGGCGGTCATGTTATCAAATATGGCGCGATAATTTTCGTAATCGCGGGTGGTCATCAGTCCCATATCGTGCAGGTTTTCGGCGAAGATGAAGGCATCTTCGTAAATGGTCCTGTCTTGTATCACATTGCGGCCGTCTTTCTGAATATCTATCAGTTGGCGGTAACGGCTGTTTAAAAAGTATATCTGCAGGTTAAAGCTCCAGCGTTTCATGTCGTTGTAAAAATCCTCCAGGTAGGGGTTGTTATCAACAGCTTCAAATAGTGGTTCCCAGCCGTAGCTTTTGGCCAGCAGTTCGGCAAGGGTAGTTTTTCCGGCTCCAATGTTGCCTACAATAGCAATATGCATTCGTCAGTTATTTTTTAGTTCACGGGTTGATGGTTCATAGTTCATGGTAGCTTCAACCTTGTACTATTAACGCTGGGATTAAACTCCGACTAATATACATGATGAACAGTGAACTATCAACTAAGAACAAAAATTAAAAATTCCTGAACCCGATGATCTCCCTAACCTCGCGGATAGTTTTTTGCGCGCTTTCGCGGGCTTTTATAGCGCCGTGACGGGCTACCTGGCGCAGGTAAACTTCATCATTAGCAATCTCGTTTATGCGTTCGCGTATGGGGGCGGTGGCTATGATCATGTCTTCGGCCAGTTGTTTTTTCAGGTCGCCGTAGCGTATTTGGCAGGTATTGTACAGGTTATCGAATTGCTCATAAGTATCGGGTGTTGATACTACCGTAAGCAGGTCGAACAAATTTTGGATTTCAACCGGTTTTTCCTGGTTTTCGGCAGTCGGCCCGGCATCAGTAACAGCACGCATTACTTTTTTGCGGATAACTTCCGGCGAATCGGACAAAAATACCGCGTTGCCTTCGCCTTCTGATTTACCCATTTTGCCTTTGCCGTCAAGCCCCGGTATTTTTACCAGGTTATCGCTGTAATTAAAGGCATAGGGCTCGGGGAAATAATCGTGATTATACAGCCTGTTAAAACGGTTGGCAAACGTGCGCGCCATTTCCAGGTGTTGCTCCTGGTCCTTCCCAACAGGCACTTTGGTTGCTTTATGGATGATGATATCGGCAGCCATCAATACCGGGTAGGTAAGCAGGCCGGCGTTCACATTGTCAGGATGGGCGCGCACTTTATCTTTAAATGAGGTGCTGCGCTCCAGTTCGCCCAAATAGGCATTCATATTCAGGTATAAGTATAGCTCGGCTACCTCAGGTACGTGCGATTGTACATAAATGGTCGCTTTTTCCGGGTCGATACCAGCTGCCAAATATTCAACCAATACCTGTTTTACATTATTGTGCAGGTCGGCAGGGGTGGGGTGCGTGGTTAGCGAATGCAGGTCGGCAATAAAAAAATAGCAGTTATATTCATGCTGCATTTTTATAAAATTCTGTATCGCCCCGTAATAATTACCTAAATGCAGGTTCCCGGTACTCCGTATACCACTTACAACTGTTTCCATGGGGCGAAAGTAAGTAATTTTTACATTTTTGATAAAAATGCGGCTATTAAAAAGCTGTAGTAAACCAAAACACCGAAAAAGTATGATGCATAGCTTAAAAATTAACTATTTAATTACTTTTGGAAGATAATGAAACTATTGCTTAAAAAAGTCCACGCTTATTTTTACCGTTTTAATGTGGGCTTTCTTTACATTTTATTATATCCGCTCATGTACTATTTTTCGCGTAAGCCGGAGCGGTACACCAGCATGAATACAGTACGGGGGCTATGGGGATTTTTAAGCTCCTTGTTTTCAGGAATTATTTATCGTTTTGAAGTGGAGGAGCCTATAGACTGGTCGCGCACATACATCATTTGCCCTAACCATACTTCGAATTTAGATATTACAGCAGTAAGCATATTTACACAAGGAAATTACTCGTTCATGGGTAAGGAAGAACTGTTGGACGGTTTTGTTACCGGCATATATTTCCGCACGGTGGATATCCCCGTTAACCGAGAAAGCAAAATGTCGTCGTTCAGGGCGTTTAAAAAAACGGCCGAGCGGTTGCAGGGCGGCCAAACTGCCGTTATATTTCCCGAAGGGACAATACCGCCGACTTATCCGCCAAAATTAGCTGAGTTTAAAAATGGCCCTTTCCGGCTGGCTATTGAGTTGAAAATTCCGATCATTCCCGTAACTTCGCTTGATACATGGAAAGTGTTGTGGGATAACGGGCTTGAATACGGCAGCAGGCCGGGGGTTTGCCATGTATTTGTGCACAAGCCCATTGAAACTGCAAATTTAACCATTGATGATGCTGACGCCCTGCGCGATAGCGTGCACAGCATCATCGAACAAAAATTGGCAACAGCATGATAATTGATAAAGAAACAGTAGAAAAAGTAGCCAACCTGGCACGCCTTGAGCTTGCGCCGGATGAAAAGGAGGCGATGATAAAGGACATGAGCAAGATACTCGACTTTATGGCCAAGCTTAACGAAATGGATACCGCGGGCGTTGAGCCGCTGGTTTATATGACAGGCGAGGTAAATGTGTTGCGCGAAGATGTAGTGAATCAACAAATAACCACCGCCGAAGCCCTGCAAAACGCGCCGAAGCACACCGATGAATATTTTTTGGTGGCGAAGGTGATTGAAAAGTAGGAAAGTCCGAAAGTCGGTTGTCCGAAAGTCTGAAAGATGGATGTCTTCTAATTTTTGCTTTCGGACTTTCGGACAACCGACTTTCGGACTGAAATAAAAATTAAACACCTGTAACAAAAAGCACCGATCCACAGTCAAACCAACAAAAAAATATGGAGCCACTAATTACCATTAAAGATATAGGACGTAAATATGTAATAGGCGCTGAAACTATTCACGCACTTAAATCGGTATCGTTAACTATAAATAAGGGTGAATTTGTGGCGCTGATGGGCCCATCTGGTTCGGGAAAGTCGACTTTGATGAATATTTTAGGTTGCCTGGACACCCCAACCAAAGGTGAATATATACTGAACGGTATTGACGTAAGCCACATGACCGAAAACGACCTGGCCGAAGTTCGTAACTCTGAAATTGGCTTCGTATTCCAAACGTTTAACCTATTGCCGCGTAACAGCGCGCTGGAAAATGTAGCCCTGCCACTGGTTTATGCAGGTGTAAGTAAAGTGCAACGGCTCGACCGCGCCAAAAAAACGCTTGAAAATGTTGGCCTCGGTAACCGTGTGGATCATAAGCCCAACGAACTATCGGGCGGGCAAAGGCAACGTGTGGCCGTGGCCCGTGCGCTGATAAACGACCCATCAATAATTTTGGCCGATGAGCCTACGGGTAACCTGGATACCAAAACATCAATTGAAATAATGGGGCTGATAGAAGATATACACGATAAAGGCAACACCATTATATTAGTTACCCACGAAGAAGATATCGCCTTGCACGCCCACCGCATTGTGCGTATGCGCGATGGTTTGGTGGAGAATGACTATGTGAACACCGATATCCACCGGTCAAGGCAGCCCGCTAAAGTATAAATTTCACAAATTTTTATCGCTTTATTTGGGTTAACACAAGTTTACACAATTGTAATTTACTTTTGCTTAAAAGCTGATTATCAATCATTTATGTAAAGGCAGGGTTAACATAAAATTTCGTTTTTTTTAAAGGCTTAGTGTATCCGGACTATTGGTCAGTGGCCGCGGTTTATCAGCACTGCACACACAGCCGGCTCACAAACTCACTTAAATGTATTGACCGTTCGGGGGTGATTACTTTTTTATCACCTATGATCAGGGTATGATCAAATATCTCAATTATGAAATGGTCGTGGCGTACATCCATCACCGCGTTCCTGAAATTCCGGTCAATGCCGGGGATCGCCTTATCAGCATCGTTCGCCAAAACATAAAAAGTATCGCTAAAAGCCTTGTCCTCCTTAAAATCTATCTCGATGGGGTGTACCAGCTCAATTATTTTGTCGGCCAGGGTTTCAGGCCTTATCAGTACCCGGCCAAAATTGTGCTTTAAATAGGATAGTGCCCATACCTGGTATTCCTTATGATAAGTATTGCCACCTCTGCCGCTTTGTGCAACATAGCCAAGCTCGATAAAAAGAATATAACAATCTGTTTTAGCGTTCTTTATGACAAACGAACCGCGTAAGTTTACATCATGATATGCCCTGAGTGTTTCAAAATCTTCCAGGTGGAAGTCAATATCCCCGGTCGGCTGTATATCGAATTTTGCATCAAGCGCTTTATAGGTCTGATAAAAATTATCAAAATCAGTAGCAGAAAGGCCTACGGTATCAAAGGGTACAAAGTCCATTATAGGTTTTAATTTGTATTAAAATAACAAATTTATTTCCACCATTTGTTATTTCTTATTGCCTGCCATCCATATTTTACGTATTTCTCATCAGGCGAAAAATCTCCAGCCCCAACATCAAGATCACCTGAATCGGGTATTCTGTAATCGCCCCAATTACATTTTTTTGATAATTGCGTTTTATAATCGGTCCAGTTTCCGGCAAATAAGTTATTCGTATAGCCATCTGAATCATTATCGATATCATCATAATGAACAATGTTTTTTCTGTCCAGGTAAAAGGCGGAACGAAATGTGCCTTTGAAAATTCCTGTATGGTTTTGTTCTTTGTTTTCAGCTAAAATATAGAACCCCGAAAGTATAAATTCACCTTTGAATCCTTTGTTTTTATATTCGTCATCCACGCCATACGACATCGCTTTCTGTTTGAATATTTTAGTGATGACAATCGTGCCATTAAACTCATCTATGTTACCCTTAACCATTGACTTGCCGTACACATTATATGTATCCTGCATTAAGCTATCTTTAGTTACCGAGATGAATTTTATCCTGATACGTTGGTAATTGCTACCTATAAACCCGTATACAGAAGAATTATCGGTGTAGGTAAATAGCTTGGAAAAATCATATTTAGATAATTGTTTCTCTTTAGCTACCGTAGGTAATTGTTCAAGTCGGTATTTATCGTCTTTAACAAAAAGCGAGTATTGCGCATTAACAATATTGAAACTTGCTGCAAGCAAAAAAATAGTTAACAAATACGCTTTCATGATTTAGGATCAAAATAAAACCTAAATATAATAATTAAATAAATCCGAAATTGAACATCCCCAAATCCGAAATCAAAAATTCACTCAATCACTAATTCACTCAATCACTCAATAATTAAAAATCCGAAATCGAAAATCCGAAATCAAATTACTCTTCCTCCTTATGATACAATTCCCCCGCCTTATCAGCCGACAACTTAATACCCTTTATCATGGCCGAACTGAAGCCATTGTGTTCCATTTCATTGAGGCCGGCAATGGTACAGCCGCTGGGCGACGTTACTTTGTCAATCTCCTGTTCGGGGTGCGAGGATAGCTGCAAAATCAGGTCGGCGGCGCCTTTCGCGGTCTGGGCGGCCATTTTCAGTGCGTCGGCAGAGTGGAAGCCGATCTCGGTACCACCCTGCGATGCAGCGCGTATGGAGCGTAAAAAGAAAGCGATACCACAGGCACAAAGCGCCGTAGCGGACGTCATCAGTTCCTCGTTTATTTGTATACTAACGCCAACGGTATCAAAAAGCGATTTAACCAGGTTGATGTTTTTGGTGCTGCCGTTGTCGGTAGCAATACAGGTCATGGAATGGCCTATGGCTATAGCCGTGTTGGGCATGGCGCGCACTACCTGTATATTCAGGTCGAGCTGCTGGCGTATATCGGCACAGCTAACACCCGACACCACCGAGATCAGTAATTGCTTTTCTGATTTTATGGCCGGTTTAATCTCATCCAGCAGTTTATTTAGCTGTTGCGGCAATACCGCTAAAACCACTATATCGGCCCTTTTAACGGCTTTTAAGTTGTTGTCGGTAACATAATAGCCTTCATCGGCCAATGGCGCCAGGGTGGCTATGTTGCGGCGGGTAAGCATTATTTGCTGCGGTTTGCATAGCCCCCCTTTTACCAATCCTTTGGCTAATGATAAACCGATGTTACCGCTGCCAATTATGGCAATGCTTTGTTGTGAATTCATACGTTTTTAGTTAAACGAGTTCCAAATTTTTTATTTTGATTTAACAGCCCCAGGTTGTTTGCATGGCCAATTATTACGGCCTTAACACCACAGCCGATAGCTGTAAAGGCATTATCCAGCTTCGGCAGCATGCCGCTATGGATAATTTGCTGTTTTTTTAATTCTTCGTAGTGGTCAGTATCAATTTCGGATATCAACGAGCTTTCGTCATTAATATCCTTTAAAACGCCCTGCTTTTCGAAACAGTAAATAAGCGTAGTTTCATACAGCTTAGCCAGCGATACCGCTAAAGCCGATGCAATGGTATCGGCATTGGTATTTAGTAACTGGCCGTCGCCATCGTGCGTTAAAGCACAAAAAACGGGCGTAAAACCCGCATCCATTAATTGCTTTATGCCAGCGTTATCAACCGATGTTTCGTCAATATCGCCTACAAAACCATAGTCGATAGTTTTTACCGGCCGTTTTTTGGTGCGGATAAAATTGCCGTCGGCCCCGGTAAGGCCTATGGCGTTGTTGCCAAACCTTTGCAGTTGGGCCACCATGTTTTTATTAATGAGGCCGCCGTAAACCATGGTGACTATTCTCAGCGTGTCAATGTCGGTAATACGCCGTCCCTCAACCATTCTAGGCTCAATGCCCAGCGTTTCCGAAAGCTGCGTGGCTACCTTGCCGCCGCCGTGTACCAATATTTTGTGGCCTCTAAGTGCTGTAAAATCCTTCAGAAAATTGTGCAGGTTCTCGGAATTATCGATAACGTTCCCGCCAATTTTTATAATGTACAGATCGCTTTTGCCTTTCGTTTTATCCATTCCGTTAATCGCGCCTTAAGCTTCTAAAAAATGACCGGGGTTTATCATTTGCATGCTTATGTTTTCAGTAGTCATAAATAAAAACGCAAATAACGGGCGATTTTCATTCATTTTTAGCACTAATTTGGATAAAAATACAAAAAAATGTTTATTTATTTTATATCACCGCTAAAATACGGCTCTTTTTAGTCATGTTGTGGGCCAAAAACCCTGTTTTACGTTAGCCGCCCCTATGATTTAATGTTAATTTAATATGCGATGGCTTAAAATGACACCAATATGGTGTATTGTTGATGTAAAATGAATGAATGCGGATGAAAAACATCATTTTATTGTTGGTTATTGAGGGAGGCTTCGTGCTTCTCAGTGCAAAACCTTACGGCCCTTTGTGTTTAATTCCGCTAATAATTTAATCACAAAGGAAATTGTGAAAGGAGAAACGCACTCTTTCGTCATCCCTTTATAAAAAACCAACCGGTGACATTTTATTAAAACACAAATAGTAGTTTTATTGCTTATAAATAAATATGGATACACCGACTACTCCTGTACCCCGCGTTGTTATAATTGGCGGGGGCTTTGGCGGCATAGAATTAGCTAAAAGACTTAAACACGCGCCTGTTAAAGTAATGATGCTCGACAGGCATAATTATCATACTTTTCAACCTTTGCTTTACCAGGTAGCCATGGGCGCTATACCTGCCGACTCGATAGGCTTCCCCATCAGGCGGATATTTACCAACCAGGATAATTTCAGGTTCTTTTTGGCTGATGTGCAAAAGATCAATCCTGAAGGTAATACAGTAACAACAGATATTGGCGATATTAATTATGATTACCTTGTGGTTGCCACTGGCGCCAACACCAATTTTTTCGGCAATAAGGAAATTGAGCATTTTTCAATGCCGATGAAAAACATCCCCGAAGCCCTGAATTTGCGCAGCCTTATCCTCCAAAATTTAGAAAAGGCGCTGGTAACCAAAACTTACAACGAGCGCGAAGCCTTAATGACCTTTGTGGTTGTAGGCGGCGGCCCGACGGGGGTAGAGCTTTCCGGCGCATTGGCGGAGATGCGGCAGCTTATTTTAATGAAGGATTATCACGGCCTCAAAAAGCAGCACATGAAGGTTTATTTGGTTGAGGGGAAAGACAGGCTGCTGGCGGCTATGTCTGAAGGGGCATCGACCAAAGCAAAAGAATATTTAAGTAAAGAGGAAGTGACCATTTATAATAGTGTACATGTACAAAGCTATGATGGGTATGAGTTAAAGATTGATGATGGCACAATCATACATACCCGCAATGTTTTTTGGGCGGCAGGTGTGAAGGGCGAAGTACCCGATGGTATACCGGAGCAAATGGTAACCCGGGGCAGCCGCATTGTAACCGATGAATTTAGCAGGGTAAAAGGCTTTGGAAATATTTTCGCTATCGGCGATGTAGCGGCCATGATAACCGCCGAATTGCCAAACGGCTTACCCGGCGTGGCACCGGCCGCTATACAGCAGGGCGAACAATTGGCTAGGAATTTGGTGCGTATAATTAAAGGCGAGCCTACCATACCATTTAAGTATAAAGATAAGGGTACCTTAGCCACCATTGGCCGCAACAAGGCGGTGGCCGATATTGGCGGGCTGCATTTCCAGGGTTTTTTTGCGTGGCTATTGTGGAGCGTGGTGCACATTATGTCGCTGGCGGGTTTTAACAATAAGGCCAGCGTATTTTTAACCTGGTTTATTAATTATTTTAGAAAGAACAGCGATAACCGTTTAGTGGTAAGGTATTTCAATACCGAAACCATGATGACGGAGCCTGTTTCAAAGTAATGCTATATAAAAAAATAAAAAACTATGTCATTTCGAACCTGGAGCGTAAGTTCGTGAAAGGGGCGGGTGAGAAAACTTATACAACATACAAAGCACAAACGCACGTTGTATAGGTTTTCTCACTATCGTTCGAAATGACATAAAGGATGTACAATTATGGGTTTATTCCTTATCATCACTTTACTGGTTATCATAAGCGCGGTTTACTCGTACTTAAATGCACGCTTTATAAAGTTGCCGGGCACCATAGGTATCGTCAGTATAGCCATACTGGTTTCGCTTATTACTATCATTATTGATAAACTGGACCCTGACGTAGCCAGCCACCTCACCGTTTTAGCGAAGCATATTAATTTTTCGACCACGGTATTAAATATCATGCTCGGCTTCCTGCTTTTCGCAGGCTCGTTTAACCTGAACACGCGGCGGCTAAAAAAGGAAATGCTCCCGGTGCTGGTTTTAAGCACGCTCGGTGTTATTTTATCGACAGCTATTTTCGGAGCGTTTTTTTATGGCGTTACTATTCTTTTCCATGTGAAAATTCCGCTGGTTTACTGCTTGTTGTTCGGCGCGCTGGTTTCGCCCACCGACCCCGTTGCTGTGGGGGCCATAATAAAGGGTTCGAAATTACCTCAGAATTTAGAAACCATTATTTCGGGCGAATCATTGTTTAACGATGGGATAGGGCTGGTGCTGTTTATTACTTTGCTCGAAATAACGCGTTCCGGCACCGATAATATTAATTTTGGCAATACCGCCGTTTTGTTTTTACGGGAAGTTTTTGGCGGGATCGCATTTGGGGCCATATCGGGTTATTTTGCATTCAGGCTGATGAAATCAATTACCGATTTTCAAACCATAGTTTTGGTGTCGATGGCATTGGTAATGGGGGTATCGGTAGTATCAACTTACCTGCATTTATCCATCCCTTTAGCAGTAGTAACGGCAGGTTTATTTGCGGGCAACAAATCAATTAACCAGGACGGCAATGAGCATTCTCACCAGGCGCTGGAGAAATTTTGGCGACTGATAGATGAAATGCTGAATACCATATTATTTGTAATGATAGGCCTGCAAATGGTGAACATCCCTTACCTGGATAACTACTGGTTAACCGGCCTCATAGCTATTTTAGTAATATTGGTAGCCCGTTGGCTAAGCATAATGCTGCCGCTTATCTTTTTAAGGCGGTCATTAAATGTAAACTACAGCAGCATAAATATATTAACCTGGGCAGGCCTGCGCGGGGGAATTTCCATAGCGCTGGCATTATCGCTGCCGTACACACCTTACCGGCACATCATTTTATCGGGCAGCTATTTTATAGTAATATTTTCGATAGTGGTGCAGGGATTGACGCTGAATAAGGTGATCAATGCTTCTTATAAAGAAAAGCCGGAATAGAATATTAAAGATTTCGTCATGCCGAACTAGTTTCGGCATCTCACAGGACGGGCAGACTGGATGTTAATTACTTGGCGTATGGGGTGCTGAAACAAGTTCAGCATGACATTTTTTATTTATAAACTCTCCAGCATCCTTTTCAAAACCGCCTGCGCAGCCCAAACCCGGTTACCGGCTTCATGCACCACTATCGAGCTTTCGCCGTCCAGTATTTCTTCCGACAGTTCCAAATTACGGCGAACAGGCAAGCAATGCATTACTTTGGCGCTATTAGTGATCTTCAACTTTTCATTATCCAGCATCCAATCCTCATTACCCGCGAATATCTTCCCATAAGGCTCGTAAGCCGACCAGTTTTTTACGTAGATAAAATCAGCACCGGCCAAAGCCTCATCCTGGTTATTGGTGATGGCAGCGCCCTGCGTAAAATCCGTACAAAGCTCGTAGCCTTTGGGGTGGGCAATGGTGAAATCCACATCGGCCTTGCACATCCATTCTGCAAAAGAATTAGGTACTGCCTGCGGCAATGGTTTTATATGCGGCGCCCAGGTTAATACCACCTTGGGGCGTGCTTTCGCTTTTAATTCGGTAATGGTGATCAGGTCGGCCAAACTTTGCAACGGGTGGCGGGTAGCTGATTCCAAACTTACAACCGGCACCGCGCAATACTTTACAAACTTGTTAAATATCGTTTCGCTATAATCCTCGTCCCTGTCCTTTAAACCCGGGAAGGAGCGTACGCCTATAATGTCAACATACTGCCCCATAACAGCCGCCGCTTCGCGGATGTGTTCCACACTGGTGCCGTTCATTATAACGCCGTCCTGCAGTTCTAAAGCCCATCCTTCCTTATCCATGTTAAGCACCATTACATTCATCCCTAAATTCAGGGCTGCTTTTTGGGTGCTCATGCGGGTACGCAAACTTGGGTTCAAAAAAACAAGGCCCAGGGTTTTATTTTTGCCCAGAGCCTGGTCGGCATAGGGGTTTTGCTTTAACCGCAAAGCTTCGGCAACCAGCGCATCGATATCAGTTACATCATGTACTGAAGAAAATAGTTTCATTAGCCCCTCCCGGCCTCCCTAAAGGGGAGGTGATTGTTAAATTGTTAATAATTGCCCATTTGTTCCCCCTTTAGGGGTTAGGGGGCTATTACGGATGCAAACGCCTCCAAAAACCTGTCGGCATGCGCTTTAGTTAAATTCAAAGCAGGTAAAAGCCTTACCACATTTGGTTTAGCCTCGCCGGTAAAAATACGGTGTTTAAAAAGCAGTTCTTTACGAACATGTGCCAATTCATCGGGCAATTCAATACCTATCATCAGCCCGCGGCCGCGCACTTCTTTTACCTGGTCGAATTTTTTTAGCCCACTTATTAAATACCCGCCAACCTCGGCAGCGTTTTGCATCAGGTTATCCTGCTCAATTACCTCAAGCACTGCCAACCCGGCCGCGCAGGCCAAATGATTACCACCAAAAGTAGTACCCAGCATGCCATAAGCCGGCAATATTTTTGGCGATATGATAATGCCGCCGATAGGGAAGCCATTGCCCATTCCCTTGGCCATGCTGTATATATCCGCATCTACCCCAGCAAAATCATGCGAGAAAAATTTACCCGTACGGCCATAACCGCATTGCACCGAATCAGCAATAAACACGGCGTTATATTGGTCGCATAACGACCTTATTTTTTTTAGGAAACTTTCGCTCGCCACCTGTATACCGCCAACACCCTGTATGCCTTCAATAATTACCGATGATATTTCATTAGTCGCAAACGCCTGCTCCAATGCTACTTCATCCTGCCATGGCAGGAAAATCACATTGTCGGACTCATTAATAGGAGCGACAATTTTAGGATTATCGGTAACCGCAACAGCTAATGAAGTACGCCCGTGAAACGATTTACGAAACGCGATAACTTTCTTTTTCCCGTTATAAAACGAGGCAAGCTTCAGCGCATTTTCATTAGCCTCGGCACCCGAATTACAAAGGAATAATTGGTAGTCTTCCTTACCCGAAACATGCCCCAACTTCTCCGCCAATTCTTTTTGTAAAGGAATTTCTATCGAATTAGAATAAAACCCGATCTTATGCAACTGGTCTTCCAATCGTTTTACATAATGCGGGTTGGTATGGCCGATGGAAATTACAGCATGGCCGCCATAAAGGTCCAAATATTCCTGGCCCTTATCATCATAAACTAAACTGCCAACACCTTTTACAATGTTGATCGGATTAATCGGATATACGTCGAATAGTTTCATAGGCCCCAAACCCCTAAAGGGGCTTTTAAATGTTATTTTAATATTTACTATACTCTATTTCTTCCCCTTTAGGGGGGCGGGGGGTTAAAATCCTGTTGCCTTTAATTTAAGCCCCGTTGTTTCTTCCAACCCGAACATCAAATTCATATTCTGAACTGCCTGGCCCGATGCCCCTTTGGTTAAATTATCAATGATGCTGGTTATCAGCAATTTGTTGCCATGTTTGGCAATTTGTATAAAGCATTTGTTAGTATTCACCACCTGTTTTAAATCGATGTTACGGGTGGTAACATGCGTAAACGGATGAGCGGCGTAAAATTCAGTATATAATTTCAATGCTTCATCCTGCATTAAATCGCTATCCAAATAAATAGATGCGATAATGCCCCGCGTAAAATCACCACGGTATGGAATAAAATTAAGCGTTTGTCCAAAATCAGGCTGTAACTGGTTTAACGATTGACCAATTTCCCCCAAATGCTGGTGCTCAAATGCCTTATAAATGGACAGGTTATCATTCCTCCACGTAAAATGGGTAGTAGCTGATGGACTTTGCCCGGCTCCCGTTGATCCCGTAGTTGCCGTAATATGCACCTCGCTATTCAATTGCCCATTTGCGGCCAAGGGCAATAATCCCAATTGCAAGCAACTGGCAAAACAGCCGGGATTAGCTATATTTTGAGCCGACTTTATTGCTTCGCGATTTAATTCAGGTAATCCGTATACAAAGTTTTTATTTTTTATTTTTGAATTTTGACTTAATCTAAAGTCCTGGCTCAGATCAATGATTTTTATATTATCAGGGATATCATTTTCAGCTAAAAACTTTTTAGCATCGCCATGGCCAACGCACAGGAACAATACATCAATATCATCCGATAATCCGCCGGTGAATTTTAATTCGGTATCACCAAAAAGGTCGGTATGAACTTCGTAAACATAGTTGCCAGTGTTGCTCTTGCTGTTTACAAAAGCAATCTCCACGTTGGGGTGGTTCACCAATATGCGAAGCATTTCACCACCGGTATAGCCTGCACCGCCAATGATGCCGGCACGTATGCCCCCCCCGCCCCCTGAAGGGGGAGCCGAAGAACCGCTTTTATTTTTATTGTCTTCCATAACGAATATTTATTCCCCCTTTAGGGGGTTAGGGGGCTCTACGTTAAATCTATCACCCTTGGTTGATGGTGTTGAGTATAAAATAAATTCCAGGTCGCTGTTTTCTTTATTGCTGATAAAGTGCTTTTGACCCGGCTTGATCTCGATGCCCTGCTCGGGTTTCAAAACGCTTATCTCGCCATCGATAGAAAACGTGGCGCGGCCCTTTAAAATGAAAAATACCTGCGAAGCCTTTTCATGATAATGCAGTTGTTCGGCAGTATCAGGCGGCATTAGCTCCTGTTTTACCGATAACACGTCGGTGTCTATAAAATTCCAGCCATAACAATCATCGCCCCATTTATAGTGGGAAAGGCATTCGCTTTTACTAAAAATAGGGGTATCCATAATTAATCCTTGCTGTTAACTTTATGATAGATCATTACCTGGTTGCCGAATATTTTCGAGAACCCTTTCACATCATCGCCGCTCCAGGCATTGTTCATTTCGCCATAGCTGCCAAATTTATTCGACATCAGGTCATGCGCCGATTCAATACCCACTACCTGGAAACGGTAAGGATGCAGCTGCACAAATACTTTACCGCTCACATTTTGCTGCGTATCAGTCAAAAATGCCTCGATATTACGCATAATAGGGTCGTGAAACTGTCCTTCGTGCAGCCAGTTGCCGTAGAATGACGATAGTTGGTCTTTCCATGATAGCTGCCATTTTGTTAGCACGTGTTTTTCAAGTGTATGATGCGCTTTTATAATAACCATAGGCGCGGCGGCCTCAAAACCAACACGGCCCTTTATGCCAATAATAGTATCGCCCACGTGAATATCGCGGCCAATACCATAAGGCTGCGCGATAGCTTGCAAAGCCTGTATAACCTGGGTTGGGTGGCCATATTTTTTGCCGTCGATAGCTACCAGTTCACCTTGTTCAAATTCCAGCTCAATATCGCGGGTTCCGATTTCACTAACCTGTGTAGGCCACGCTTCTTCGGGCAGGCCTAAGTTTGATGTCAAAGTCTCCTTGCCGCCAACTGATGTTCCCCAAATGCCTTTGTTGATAGAATATTTCGCCTTCTCAAAATTCATCTCAACGCCATGCTCCTTCAGGTATTGAATTTCGGCCTCACGGCTTAGCTTCAGGTCACGTATAGGGGTAATGATCTGCACATCAGGCACCAGTATGTTGAATATCATATCAAAACGCACCTGGTCGTTACCCGCGCCGGTGCTGCCGTGGGCAACAAATTCGGCGCCGATTTCTTTAGCGTAATTGGCAATAGCCGTAGCCTGGCTAACCCGTTCAGCACTTACTGATAGGGGGTAGGTGTTATTTTTTAACACATTGCCATATATCAAATATTTAACGCAGGTATTGTAAAAATTTTCTGTTTCATCCACCACATGGTGAGAGGTAACGCCCATTTTATAAGCGCGTTCTTCAACGCCCTTTAATTCTTCATCGCTAAAGCCACCGGTATTCACAATTACAGAGTGTACCTCGTACCCCAGGTCCTGGGTTAAATAAATGCAGCAGAAAGATGTATCTAAACCTCCACTATAAGCTAAAACAACCTTTTTTTTCATCTTCAATTAAAATATTTTTAAATCCTGGCTAAAGCTCTTTATCGCCGTTTCAATGCGTTCGAACAGCTTCGCCTTGCGCGACATATTTTTTGTTTTGTCTTCCTCTACCAGCGCTTTTTCAGCCGGGTCAAACAACATGGCCGTGCACATGCAATTTTTGCGTTCCTTCATGGTCAGGATGTCATAGTTGACACAGCTTTTGCAGCCTTTCCAAAAATCTTCGTCCTGGGTAAGTTCCGAATACGTCACCGGCTCATAGCCCAGCTCCGAGTTTATCTTCATCACCGCCAGGCCCGTGGTTAAACCGAACAATTTAGCTTCAGGGTATTTGCTGCGTGATAGCTCGAATATTTTTTGCTTTATAGCCTTGGCCAGACCTGCCTTGCGGTACTGCGGACTAACAATCAATCCCGAATTAGCCACAAAATCGCCGTGGCTCCAGGTCTCAATATAACAAAAGCCAGCCCAGGTGCCATCTTTATGCAGCGCTATTACCGCTTTGCCTTCCAGCATTTTATCAGCAACGTATTCAGGCGAGCGCTGTGCAATACCGGTGCCGCGCGCCTTTGCCGATTCCGCCATTTCATCGCATATCTGCTGGGCGTAATCAACGTGTTGTGCGGTAGCAACCTGTATGTCAAAATCTTGTATGGTCATTATAGTATAAAAAGATTTACCGTTAAATTATTGGCTGCGAAGCCGTAATTATTTGAATGGTTTTTTGGGAAGAAGTTTAGTTTAAACTTCATTTTGGGGTTTGGGGGTAGATAATAAAATTAAACCCGGGGCATAAATAGCCTTCGTCGTGATGGAGAAAAAACGAAGGCAGTGGTAAACAAAGCAGCGGCAACCGGGGCAAAAACTGCCTTGGTTACTAACTTATTTATGCTTTGTAAGCTCATTTTTTATGCTTTTTTAATTTAGTGCAAAAGTTTACATTAATTTTTACTTATGCAAGAAAAAAATGCGTTTAAATCATTTAAACGCATTTTTATTACAAGCAGGTGTTATTTGTATGAAAAGTACCGGGAGGTCATTTTTTGCGAAGAATATCCGCGAGGATCATATCGGCATGTACCCGCGAATTCTCAATAAACCACAAATGCGTGTCCAGTCCGCCGCAAACCACGCCGGCAAGGTACAGCCCTAGCACATTGGTTTCCATGGTTTCGGGGTTGTATTGTGGGATGAACTTATCTTCCGACAGGGTTATCCCCAGCTTTTTCAAAAATTCGAAATTAGGCTTGTATCCCGTCATGGCCATTACAAAATCATTGGGAATGGTGATGTTACCATCAGGCGTTTCAATATCTACTTCAAATTCACGTATAGCTTTCAGGTTCGAGTTAAAATAAGCCTTAATGCTGCCTTCTTTTATGCGGTTGATAACATCGGGGCGTACCCAGTATTTAACCCGTTTGCTGATCTCATCGCCCCTTATAACCAAAGTAACCTCGGCGCCTTTGCGGTAAGTTTCCAAAGCCACATCAATAGCCGAATTGCTGGAACCCACCACCACAATTTTTTGCATGGCATAATAATGCGGATCCTTGTAATAATGCTGCACCTTGGGCAGGTCCTCGCCGGGGATGTTAAGGTTTACAGCAATGTCATAAAAGCCGGTAGAGAGTATCACGTACTTAGCCTGGTATTCGCCTTTACTGGTAACTACATTATAAATGTCACCTTCTTTTTTCAGGCTGATAACTTCCTCAAACAAATTTATAGGCAAATGATTAGAGGTAGCCACCCTGCGGTAATACTCCAAAGCCTCGGCGCGAACCGGTTTATTGCTAATGGTGACAAAGGGAATACCGCCGATCTCCAGTTTCTCTGAAGTGGAAAAAAAAGTCATGGTAGAAGGGTAGTTGTACAGCGAATTCACCAAACAACCTTTCTCCACTATCAAAAAGCTAAATCCCGCCTTCTGCGCCGCCAGCCCGCAGGCAATCCCGATCGGTCCGCCGCCTATAATGAGTATGTCTAACATTGTTTTTACCTTATTTTTTGTCATGCTGAGCGACAGCGAAGGATCTATCCGCGTTCTCCTGATCATTGTGTAATAAATGTACTAACACCATGTCATTTCGACGAGCCCGGGTCAGGCAGTGCAGGGCGCGAGGAGAAAACTTATACGTTAGGCAAAACAAACGATGTAAGGCGTATAAGTTTTCTCACCTGCCCAATTCTTTACCCACTTCTGCCGGTTCGAAATGACATGGGGGGATGTACGTCCCTTTTTTGACATCTACTCTATCCCCAACGATTTCAAAAACGCCTTCGAATTTGGCTCCCTGCCTAAAAAATGCCTTAACATGGCCATTTCATCTTCCTGTGCGCCTTCTTGTAATATTTCCTTACGGTAACGCACACCCGTTGCCTGGTCAAGCACGCCATGCTGCTCAAATACCGAAAACAGGTCCTGTGCGTACACTTTCGACCATAAATAGCCGTAATAATTCGCACCGTAGCCGTTCAAATGCGTAAAGCCGCAAATAAAGTGACTTTCATCGGGATATGGGGTTTGGTTCAGTTTCCAAAGATCTCTTTCAACCTGGTCAATACCTCCAGCTTTAATGCTGTTGTAATGGTCTTCATACGTCAAATCAGTTTTAGCCAATGATACCTGCCTGATGTATTGTATGCTTACGCCTACATTTTGCGCGGCTTTCATTTTATCAAAAAGCGACCTCGGCAGCACTTCGCCGTTTTTGTAGTTTTTGGCGAATAGCTTTAAGCAATCGTAGTTCCAGCAAAAATTCTCCAGGAATTGCGATGGAGCTTCAACAAAATCGCCTTTAACAGCAAACGACATCTGGCTGGCTATTGGAGGGTGGCATAGCAAAAAGTGTATCAAATGCCCAAATTCATGAAACATCGTGATCACATCGCTGTGGTTTAGTAATGAAGGCTGGGTAGTCGTTCCTTCAGGGAAAATGCATATCAGCGTGCCCACCGGCAGCACTTCCTTGCCATTGGCTATGCGGTATTGTGATAGCACCGCTGTTTCAAAATGGGTATATTTATTGGGGCGGGGGTACAGGTCTAAAAAGAAGGTGCCCATCTTTTTGCCATCCATCCAAAGCTCGTAACCCTTTATTTTAGGGTCCCAGGCCGATAAGCCCTTATCCTCAT
>Ga0206882_1031_pt1 | contig 32073 bp, 34 predicted proteins | sample Alteio_BWOrgCont_4_FD_152908 | JGI IMG/M metagenome (GOLD analysis project Ga0206882, IMG submission 152908) | Enriched cells from forest soil in Barre Woods Harvard Forest LTER site, Petersham, Massachusetts, United States -... | ecosystem: Environmental > Terrestrial > Soil > Temperate forest > O...
TTTGGCAGGGCCTTTTGCTGGCTGCCGTAGCCGGGCTCATCGTTATTTTTACCAAACGGTCAAGTTCGGCCCTGCGTTATAACCTGTTAATATCGGCGCTGGGCTTGTTTGCTGTTGGTACGGTTATAACTTTCATGTTTCAATTTAATTCCGGGTATAATATAAATGTAGTTGCAGGCCATCCGGTAAGTTTTGTACAGCAAAATACATTTGCCGCCGTTCAGCACTACGATAATGCAGTGCCCCAAAACGAAAGTATAACATCAATTTTATCCGGCTATTTAAATACCTATCATAATTCTATTGTGTTAATATGGTTTCTCATCATCTGTGCTAAAAGTATGCAATTGGGTGTCGGTCTTTATGGTACTTACCAGCTTAAACGGTTAAATATTGTAGCCGCCGGCAGTTACTGGACTGAACGTGCGCTGCAATTAGCCTGCCTGTTGGGTGTAGGAAAGACCATCAGCCTGTTAGAATCGGGCATAGCCAAAGTACCGATGGTGATAGGTCATTTAAAACCGGTGATATTAATACCTATCGGGTTGCTTACAGCGCTTTCGGCCGAAGAAGTAGAGGCAATTTTAGTGCATGAACTGGCGCATATTAAACGCCGCGATTACTTAGTAAACATGCTGCAAAGTTTGATGGAGATCATATTCTTCTTCAACCCTGCCGTACTGTGGATATCGCAATTAATAAAAACCGAACGCGAAAACTGTTGCGATGATATGGTAGTGGCGCAAAGCAGCAACAAGATTAGTTATATCCGTGCGCTGGTATCGTGCGAGGAATACCAGGTGGCAGTGCCCGCTTATGCTATGGCATTTCCCGGCAGTAAAAACAGTTTGCTGGATAGGGTAAAACGCTTAGCTACCAACCGTAACCATAGCCTCAATTTATTTGAAAAAACATTGCTGGCTGTTTGTTTGGTGGTATCAGGCTTGTGTATTTCGGCCTTTGCCGAGAGGGACAATATCAAACGTACTGTAAAAGAAGTGGTGAAGCTGTTTGGCCACGGTACCCTCAATAATGAACAAAAGCAAAAATTGATTGAGCAAACTGCTCTTTTGAAACAGCAAACGGCCATGATAAGAACAAACACCGCTCTTTTACAAGCCAGGTCGGCCGGGCTGGAAATAGTTAACGATACCAATAAAAAACTCCGTGTGCCGGTTAATGTGCATATCGATCCGCTAAATATACAGGTGCCCAATGTTAATGTGCATCTTGATCCGTTAATTGTCCAGGCGCCGAATGTTAATGTGCATCTTAACCCGCTGAATGTACAGGTACCAAACGTGAATGTTCATCTTAACCCTCTGAATGTACAGGTACCAAATGTGAATGTACATCTTGCTCCAATGAATGTTCAATCGAACGTGAATGTACACCTCGACCCAATAAACGTGTCGTTAGGCAACCTGGCCGGCCGGTTAGGAAAGGTGGATACCAACTATCGGGGGGCAAACAGGCCGTTTCGTGAAATAGCCCATGACCTTTTTAAATTACGTATAATCACCGATACAAACCGCTTTAGTATAAATTTAAATGAAAATGAGTTATCGGTAAACGGCGTAAAGCAATCAGATGAAGTTCACAAACAGATTTATGAAAAATATGGCGACGCCATGCGGGGAATGAAGTTTGTATCTTATTATTCCAAACCCAACGGCGGTGACAATTCAACTTCATCAAGTTACTCAAATAGCTACTCAAGCTCAAATTCTGCTTCATCCGGTTATTCAAGCAGCAATTATAATTCTTCTAATTCCAGCTATTCAAGTTCTAATTACAGTTCATCCACCGAACCAAAAGCCCCTACTGCACCCAAAGCGCCAAGGGTACCAACTGCGCCAACAGTACCCCATGTTCATACCAGCGGCCCGCAAAATAGCGACATAAATAGAAAAAATGATGAGGATGTAAAGAAAATCCTTGCCGACCTGGATAAAGATGGCCTGATCACTAACCACAACCATATTTCATTTCAATTAAACAATAAGGAATTTATCCTAAACGGCAAAAGGCAAAGCGACGCAGTATTTCAAAAATATAAAAAGAAATACTACCCCCAACAAGCAGGCGAAACCTGGAACTGGTCGCATTCTTATAACAACGAGACTACGCCTGAATAAATAACCTATCAAATGAAAATAATTGATGTGGTTTTTAGCCGCCCGGGCTTGCTGTACTTTCAACTTAGATGTTGCCGGAGCGGCGCAAACCCAATAAAGATAGATAAGCCCGTTTTCCGCAATCGCACATAAAAACTGTAACCAAATAAAAACTTGCATGTCTTATAACCATATGAAAAATATCTACCTGATCTTCTTAACCTTATTCGGAACTTTTGTCTTAAACTTTGCAAACGCCCAAACACCCGCAGCTAAAATTTCAGGAACGATAATCGATGGCACAAAACCTGTCGATGGCGCTACTGTTATCCTGCTTACCGCTAAAGATTCGATAGTAGTAAAAACCGGACTGGCCAATACCTATGGCAGCTTTACCTTTCAAAATTTAAAAGACAATACCTATATTATAAAGGTAACCTATGTAGGCTATAAAAACTATAAAAGCGGACCGCTGGTTATCAGCGCGCAGCGGTCGATTACTTTACCTGTAATCGTGTTAACGGCTTCAAGCAAAACATTGGATGAAGTTGGGGTAACCGCTCAGAAGTCATACATCGAGCAAAAGATAGACCGAACAGTAGTAAATGTGAACGCCCTTATCTCAAACAACGGGGCCAATGCGTTAGAGGCGCTGGAAAAAACACCCGGCGTATTGGTGGACCAGGATGGCAACATTACCTATAAAGGCAAAACAGGCGTAATGATACTGATTGATGATAAGCCCACTTATTTATCAGCCGCGGCCCTCACTACGTATCTGCGTTCGTTGCAGGCTTCATCTTTAGACCAGATAGAACTGATGGATAACCCGCCTGCTAAATACGATGCGGCGGGTAGTGCAGGTGTCATCAATATAAAGATCAAAAAAAATACGCTAAAAGGTTTTAACGCATCTGTTTCGGCCAGTGTGGGCAGCGGCTATTACTTTGGCCGCAATGTGCAAAGCATCAACATGAATTACCGCGTTGATAAGGTGAATTTATTTGCCAATATATCGCAAAACTATTCGCGTACTTTTCGCAGGCTGGAGATAGACCGCAGTTTTTATGACGCTAATGGCAACCCGATAGGCGTATTCAAAGACTTCTCCTATTTCAGGCCGGAGAGATACAACACCAATATAAAAACCGGTATAGACTATTATTTATCGCCAAATACAACCTGGGGCATTGTCCTTACCGGCACCTACTCGCCGGATCATGATAACAGCCCGGTGAACAGTTATATTTATGACAAGGCGGGCACCCTTGATTCATTGGTGAACACCAACAATGTTTCGCATAACATATTTAAAAGCGGGGGCGTTAACCTCAATTACAGTCACAAATTCGGCAATACGGGCAAAATGCTGACATTTGATATGGACTACATCAGGGACGTATCAGGCAGCGACCAAAGCTTTTTGAACAACACTTATCTGCCCGATGGCACGCTTACCTCATCGCAAACACTGGTGGAAAATACGCCGTCCTATATCAATATATATGCCGCCAAATCCGACTTCAGCATGCCGCTTAAAAATAAGGGGAAATTCGAGGCAGGGGTTAAAAGCAGCTATGTAAGTACCGATAATGCGGCCAATTATTTTGACCTGGTGGGCAACGTTTTAGTGCCGGACTATAGCAGTACCAACCGCTTCTTATATAAAGAAAATATCAACGCGGCCTATGCCAATTATAACCAGGGTTTTGGCCGTATAGCGGTGCAGGCGGGCTTGCGTGTAGAAAATACCAATGGCGATGGCAATCAATTAGGTAACGTGTTGCAAAAAGATTCAACATTCACGCGCCACTATACAAGCCTGTTCCCTACGGCTTATTTTTCTTATAAACTGGATACGGCAGGGCATAACGTACTGGTACTATCGTACGGCAGGCGAATAGGCCGTCCCGGTTATAGCGACCTGAACCCTTTTATCTTTTTTATTGATCAGTACAGCCGATTCCAGGGCAACCCTTTGTTAAACCCTCAATTCACAGATAATTACAAGGTGGCCTACTCCTATAAAAGTTTGTTCACCTTAGCGTTGGTATACAATTACACCAATGGGTATCAAACCGAAACCATACAGCAGAACGGTGATATCTTTATCAGTACACAGGGCAATATCGGCACACGCAAAAGCACCGACCTTTCGGTAAATTCAAACGTTTCGCCTGTTAAATGGTGGACGATGAATTTATATGCCGAAGTGTTCAGGAATTCATTTTCCGGCATGTTATATAATACTGACCTTAATAGCGCCGGTACCACGTTTTCAGGTAACATGAACAACCAGTTCATACTGGGCAAGGGCTGGAGCGCCGAGTTAAGCGGAAACTACCGCACAAGCGTTGTTAACGCACAGTTCCATGTAGTCCCTACCGGGCAGGTAAATGCAGGGCTGCAGAAAAAGATATTGAACAATAAAGGCACTATACGCCTTAGTTCTAATGATATTTTCCACACGTTCATGTCGTCCGGGGATATTTATTATACCAACGGATCGGTATCGCCTTTCCGCAACTTCCTGGACACGCGTACCACAACGCTTGGTTTTACCTATAGTTTCGGAAAGACTTTTAACGATCATCAAAAGCGCGAAACCGGTAGCGCCGATACCTAACAGGGACGGGCGCATTAGTTAGATGTGCGGATGTGCAAATATGCAGATGTGCAAATGGTCAAACCTTTGTAAACAAACTTCTTCAAACATTCCATCCTTGATTATTGTCGTATATTTATATATAGCAACGGAAGTAATCGGTGAAATCAAAAATCAATCGGTGAAATCAAAACAATAACTAAAATGAAATACAACCCCCTAACCCCCGAAGAAGAACGCGTAATAATCTATAAAGGTACCGAGCGCCCGTTTACCGGCGAACTGCTCAATAATAAAGCGCCGGGTTTATACATATGCAGGCGATGCGATACACCTTTATATACATCCGAATCAAAGTTCGATTCGTTTTGCGGATGGCCCAGTTTTGATGACGAAATATCCGGCGCGGTAAAGCGGATACCTGATCCTGACGGTCACCGTACCGAAATAGTTTGCGCCAATTGCGGCGCCCACCTGGGCCATGTTTTTGAAGGCGAGTACCTGACCTCAAAAAATACCAGGCACTGTGTTAATTCGGTATCCATGAAATTTGTTAGCAACGCCTAAATTTTGCACTGTAAACACAAGGTTATTTTTATATTAACTTATTGTCGCCCACCCTTTGTCACAATTTTGTTCATAACTTATGCATGATGTTTAAAACTATCACTAACATCTAAAAAACTCAAACCATATCTTTGAATTATAAGTTCTTTCAAGCTATCCGGGTTCATTGATAGTAATTATCAATGAAAAACCAGGACCAGGCTGACGTAGAAAAGTATAAAATAATTTAGCAAGGATTAGTGAGGTAATTGGGGGTAGTTAAGGTGATAGTTCATCCTGTCACATTTAATAATAGCTGCTCTGCGCCACTGTCTGCTAAATTTTCGTCGCCTGTTTTTTGCCTGCTGGATGGCTTGTTAAACTGAATTTATTAAAAAGTATTATGGCGCAGGAAACCGAATTATTGCTCAAAGAAAACAAGGACCGCTTTGTTATTCTACCCATTAAGTATCCCGCTATCTGGGAGATGTATAAAAAATGTGAGGCCAGCTTCTGGACCGCCGAGGAGATCGATCTCTCCGACGATATGAAGCATTGGGAAAACATGAATGATGGGGAGCGCCATTTTATATCGCACGTGCTGGCATTTTTCGCGGCAAGCGACGGAATTGTGAACGAAAACCTGGCCGTAAACTTTATGAGCGAGGTGCAATTGCCCGAAGCCCGTTGTTTTTATGGCTTCCAGATCATGATGGAGAATATCCATTCAGAAACATATGCTTTATTAATTGATACCTATATAAAAGACCCGGCAGAAAAAGACCGCTTGTTCCATGCCATTGATACCGTGCCCTGCGTAGGCAAAAAAGCCGAGTGGGCGCTGCGTTGGATAAATAACGGCAGCTTTGCCGAACGTTTGATCGCCTTTGCGGCTGTTGAAGGGATATTCTTTTCAGGTAGTTTCTGTTCTATCTTCTGGTTAAAGAAGCGCGGATTGATGCCGGGATTAACGTTCAGTAACGAGCTGATATCGCGCGACGAAGGTATGCACTGTGAGTTTGCCTGTTTACTGTACCGCATGCTGGATAAAAAGCTTTCTAAAAAAGCCGCCACAGCAATTATTACCGACGCGGTGGAAATAGAAAAAGAATTTATCAGCGACGCCCTGCCGGTTAGTTTGATTGGCATGAACGCTAAAATGATGAGCCAGTATATTGAATTTGTGGCCGACAGGTGGCTGGGCGAATTAGGCTATGATAAAGTTTACGGGGCAAGCAATCCGTTTGATTTTATGGAAATGATATCCCTGCAGGGTAAAACCAACTTTTTTGAAAAACGCGTAGGCGATTATCAAAAAAGCGGCGTACTGAATACGCAGGAAAGCAAGTCATTCTCGCTTGACGAGGATTTTTAGACGGTGAATGGGCAATGGTGAATAGTGAATTTTATACAGGTCAATAATATATAGTGTATGTTTTTAACATTAAATCATAATAAATTAGATGTTTATACTATTACAAGGCAATTTGTAAAAGACTGCTATAAAACTGTAGCCTATTTTCCGGCGGAAGAAAAATATATATTAATACAACAAATAAAACGGGCCGCCCTATCAGTTCATTTAAACGTAGCTGAAGGCAGTTCAAGAAGATCAGAATTAGAACGCAAACGATTTTATGAAATAGCAAGAGGTTCTGTTATTGAAATCGATGCCGCATTAGATATAGCAGCAGATTTAGGTTATTGTGAAGCCGAAAACCTGCCATTACTTGGAGAATCATTGATAAAATGCTTCAAATATTTAAGCGGTTTGATTAATTCAATAAAGACAAGTTAGCTACTCACAAATTCACTATTCACCATTAACAATTCACTATTATGTATGTAATAAAAAGAGACGGAAAACAAGAAACTGTAAAGTTCGACAAGATCACCGCACGCATTGAGAAGCTGTGCTATGGTTTAAACCCTGCATTGGTAGATCCTATTGATGTAGCCAAGAAGGTAATTGAGGGCCTGTTTGACGGAGTGACGACATCCGAACTGGATAACCTGGCTGCCGAAACCGCGGCATCGTTAACCACGAAGCACCCGGATTATGCTTTGCTGGCTTCGCGCATAGCCGTTTCTAACTTACATAAAAACACCATCAAGTCGTTTTCTGAAACGATGAGGCTGATGTACTATTACGTAGATAGCAAAACCGGTAAAAACGCGCCGTTATTGGCCGAAGATGTTTGGAACATCATCGAAAAAAACGCCGAAGAACTGGACAGCAGCATTATATACGACCGTGACTTCGGCTTTGATTACTTCGGCTTTAAAACGCTGGAAAAATCATACCTGTTAAAACTGGACGGTAAAATAGCCGAACGCCCGCAGCATTTGTTTATGCGCGTAGCGGTAGGCATCCACAAAGAAGATATCGAAAGCGCTATCAAAACCTACAACCTGATGAGCGAGCGCTGGTTTACCCACGGTACGCCCACCCTGTTTAACGCAGGTACGCCAAAACCGCAAATGTCGTCATGCTTTTTGCTGACCATGAAGGATGACAGCATCGACGGTATATACGATACTTTAAAACAAACCGCTAAAATTTCGCAAAGCGCGGGTGGTATTGGTTTGAGCATCCATAATGTAAGGGCAACAGGCTCATATATCAGCGGCACCAATGGCACCAGCAACGGAATCATCCCCATGCTGCGCGTATTTAATGATACCGCCCGTTATGTTGACCAGGGTGGTGGCAAGCGTAAAGGCGCTTTCGCTATTTACTTAGAGCCGTGGCATGCGGATATATTCGAGTTCCTTGACCTGCGCAAAAACCATGGCAAGGAAGAAATGCGCGCCCGCGATCTGTTCTACGCCCTTTGGGTATCCGACTTATTTATGCAGCGTGTTGAAGCCAATGAAGACTGGAGCCTGTTCTGTCCGCATGAAGCGCCCGGACTGGCTGATTGCTGGGGAAAAGACTTTGAAAAGCTATACAAAAAATACGAAAAAGAAGGCCGTGCCCGTAAGGTAGTTAAAGCGCAGGAACTTTGGTTTGCTGTATTGGATGCCCAGGTAGAAACAGGTACGCCTTATTTATTATACAAAGATGCCGCCAACAGCAAATCAAACCAGCAAAATTTGGGTACTATTAAAAGTTCCAACTTATGTACCGAGATTTTAGAATATACCTCTGCCGATGAGATTGCAGTTTGTAATCTGGCCTCGCTGGCTTTGCCGCGCTATGTACGCGATGGCAAATTCGACCACGACAAACTATATGAAGTAACCTACCAGGTTACCCTGAACCTGAACAAAGTTATCGACCATAACTATTACCCGGTTGAAGAGGCCCGTAACTCGAATATGAAGCACCGCCCGGTTGGTTTGGGCGTGCAGGGATTAGCCGACGCGTTTATCCTGCTGCGTATGCCGTTTGAAAGCCCGGAGGCTAAAAAACTGAACATCGAAATATTTGAGACCATCTACTTTGCCGCCATGACCGCTTCTAAGGATTTGGCTATAAAAGATGGCCCTTATCAAAGCTTCCAGGGTTCACCGCTATCAAAAGGACAGTTCCAGTTTGACTTATGGAAAGTAAAACCAACCAGTGGCCGCTGGGATTGGGAAAACCTGCGCTTAGATGTAATGAACCACGGTGTGCGTAACTCGTTACTGGTAGCGCCAATGCCTACAGCATCTACCTCGCAAATATTGGGTAATAACGAATGTTTTGAACCATATACCTCTAACATTTACACCCGCAGGGTATTAAGCGGTGAGTTTATCATCGTAAATAAACACTTATTGCGCGACCTCGTAAACCGTGGCTTATGGGATAACAACATGAAGGATAAGATCATTACTGCCAATGGCTCTGTTCAGGATATTCCCGAAATTCCGCAGGAATTGAAAGACCTGTATAAAACCGTTTGGGAGATCAAGATGCGCGATATTATAGACATGGCCGCCGACCGCGGCGCATATATCTGCCAGTCGCAATCATTGAATTTGTTTATCAATTCGCCGAATGCTTCCAAACTGACTTCGATGCACTTCTACGCATGGAAGAAAGGCTTAAAAACCGGCATGTATTACCTGCGTACACAAGCGGCATCGCAAGCGGTTAAGTTTACGGTTGAGAACCAGGGCGGTAAAAACATGGAGCCTGTAATACCTGAAGTAGTTGAGCAAATAGCCGACGAAATACCAGCCGGCCCAACCTGCTCAATGGAAGAAGGCTGCGTTACTTGTTCCGCTTAGGCGGAACGGTTAATGGTTCATAGCCGATAGTTCATAGAATCATAACAAATATGGCCATTGTCAAAAGAAGAAATTCGGCTGACAATGGCCATTGTCTTTTTACGTTATATTTGTACTAACACCGCAAACAGGAGCTATGAACCATGAACTATTATCCATGAACCAATCTTCCAAACACGAAATAATCTCCTGCGAACGCTGCGGCGGCAGCATTGAATGTAAGGCAAACTCATTCACCAAATGCCAATGCAGCAAAGTGCAGTTAAATTTGAACGAGGTACAATACATTAGTGAGAATTATGAGGGGTGTATGTGCGCAGCTTGTTTGCTGGAATTACAATCGGAATATAACGCAAAGATTGAGCTAAACCTTTAAAAATAAACCTAAAACCATGAACCGGCAAAAAGTATCCTTTTTAATAATTACGGTGGTAGCGTGTACATTGTGCGTAAATACCGCAAAATCCCAAACCGTTGATTCCAACAAATTTGCATTTAGCCTGGGTGGCGAGTATGGCGCGGTAACAAGCTTTGAGCGTGCTTCTCACAATACCGCGTTAGGTTTTACCGGGCAAATACAATATGGCGCGGCTAACGGGATAGCCATAACCTTAACAGCCGGGTTCTATGCTTTGCAAAGTAAAACGGTTACATCTTACTATATCCCGTATATAGTCACTCCTACATTTAATAACACTATCCAAACCCAAACGGCCAACTTTGATATTTTCCCCGTCACCCTTGGTTTTAAAGGGTTTATTTTGAAACATTTTTACATTGCCGGCGATGCAGGTATTGCACTCAATAAGGCTAATGATAGCGGTTCGGACACCGGGTCGGACAAGTTTATACTTTCACCCGGTTTAGGCTACGCCACAAAAGTTTGGGAGATGGGTATCCGTTATCAAATGTTTTTAGGAGAAAGCGGTATAATTTATGATAATCAATCCGTTGGTGGTCATAGTCAATCTTACAATTATGGCATTCTTGGTTTGCATTTTTCGTTTAACCCCGCAGCGCTTCTAACTGCGGCAAATCGCCCTAATTAAAAGCAGGAATAATAAACCCGCCCACGGGCCCGTAAAACAAAGCCCAGGTAGAAAAATCATCCGTAAAATCTATAAACCGGTGTTCAATTCTTAAATGGTTATTTTTTCGCTAAGGTGTATTCTCCCCAAAAATCTGTTGTTGAGTTTAGGTCGGGATCAGCCTCCAACATTGTGATGTGGCCTCCTTCAAGTGAACTATAACTATCTGCTAAAGGATGGTCCCAGTCGGCAAGTTTAATACTATAGTAGAATTTTTCCGGTTTACTGATTGACAGCCGTAAGTATTTTAACGGTACGGCTAATTCATAAATGAAAATACCATTGTTGGCAAATATAGCGGCTACATTTATCCCTTGTTCATTATAGACAGAAATTGCTGTATCGGCTATCCCGCTTATGCCATCAACTTTGATGCTTTTTGCCTGTTCGCTAAATGTTTTGTTAGCCAACGAAACCGTAGAATCAGTCCTGGTAAGCACATCGTCAGATATACGCGGATTATGACCAATCCAATGACTTTTGTTGCCTGTTTTTCTTAATATATTATAAACATAACTCCATTTTATACGGGGATAGGTGATAGCTATATTTTCTTTAGCGTCATAACTCTTTTTGCCTGTGTTGTTTACAGTAAGGGTAATTCCTACATCCAATATTTTTTCTATTATTCTCGGTGCTGTTGCCTTCACAACTAAATACAGGTTTTCGTCATCATTGGCTATTGTATAAAAAAGGTTTGTCGCACGATTAAAGGCCTGGAATTGGTTGTTCCATTCTGACACATCGCCATCAATTTTAATATCAGCAGGGGCGCGCAGACTGATTTGTTGAACGCTCGGAACTCTTTGCCCATTTTGCGCAAAGGCGATAAATGAACTAACTAATAGTAATGAAATGGTTGAAGTCAATTTAATGATAGAAATTTTTTTATAACTTTTCATAATAAGTTTCATTTGCAATTTGATTAATATTATTTCTTTGCTAAAGTATATTCTCCCCAAAAATCTGTTGTTGAATCAAGGTCCTGGTCTTGATCAACTTGCCCCACTCCGGGACGAATGACATATCGGGTTACCATACCATGCCGCAATACATCCAGCCTGCTTTGCAATTTAATGTTATAGCTGAACTTTTTGCTATCGTTTATTGAAAGGTGCAGGTATTTTAGCGGCACGGCTAACTCGTAAGTGTAGACGCCCGTGTGATCAAACGCCGCCGCTACCTTAATTCCTTCTTCGTTATAAACGGATAATTGCCCGTCAGGTATTTCTTTTACTCCTTTAATTTGTATTGTTTTGGCATTTGTTACCAATGATTTTGTAGCAACATCTTTTAAGGAATCGCTTGGTTTAATTTCAAATTCGGGTTTATAGCCCCCTATTTGTCTTCCCATTGGGCCTACCTTTGGTGGCTCAGTTTGATCCCCGGCATCAAAAACAATTTTTGGCACGTATGCAAAATCCATTAGCGGGAAATTAACCGATACATTTTCAGGAGCATTGTCTTTTTTTTCGCCAGCGCTGTTTATAGCGACCGTAACACCAACATTCATTATTTTTTCAATAACACGGGGCTGTTTTGCCTGTATGGTAAAATACAAATTATCATCATCGTTAGATACGGTGTAAAAAAGCTCAGTAGCTTTATTATAAGCCTGGAACTGGTTGTCCCATTCAGTTGCTTTGCCGTCAATTTTTAAATTAGCCGGGGCACGCAGGCTGGTTTCCTGTTTACCCGGAAGCGACTGTGCGTTGGCAACAAAAGCAGAGATTAACAATAAAAAGCCTGTGAACGCCGGTTTAATAGAGGTGATATTTAAAGTCTTCATAATAAAATAATTTAGTGGTTTATCGTAATGTTTTGACATAACAAGGGCAGGGAATCATAAATTGGCTGCTATAAGCTTTTGAAATATCTTGATGAATTATGGTTGTCTATTATTGCTTTCGGATAAATACATCTCCATACGTTGAATGAACTGCAACCACCCTGCCGCCACCGTTTAGGTCGCCGTTATATCTTTCTTTTACGGGTGGCGGCGCGGAGATGGGCTGCGATACCAGGTCAAGATCAGTAAAAAGGTCACCGCAAGGTACGATAGCCTGGACAGTCGCTTTGGTATCGCCGGGTAGTGAAATATCCACATCGGCATAACTGGTCAGGATATTTAAAAATGGGATTACCGCCCCGGTGTTTTTGCTTTTTGGTATTTGCAGGTTCGATATACTAATTTTTTCAGAAACGCCCGTTCTGGGGCGTGCCTCGTTGGCCGACAAGGTTAAAGGGCCTGTTATATAACTAAATTCCATTACCTGCGACGATCCTTCAACCTCCAATACGCCCGACAGGTTTTTAAAGGACACCCTGGCATCCGGCCAGGGATTGGCAAAGCTGACTTTAAGATAAGCATCTTTAGGAACCATGATATGTAAATGCCTGCAATTACTTTTCAATAAACGTATGGAGAACACACCAACATCGTTTTTTAATACTTCGGAATGAATAATATCGTCTTCTTTTTCAATAGCTGATGCTATCAATGAAAGCCCCGCGGCTTCGGGTGGTAGTTGGCCCTGCATTGTGGTTATAGCGGGCTCAATTACTATGTTGTTACCATTATAACCCTCAATTATTAATGAGGCTTCCTGGGCATCAATGATAATTTGTTTATCCTTTACCGGGTATTTAATACTATTGGAGGTTACCTGCCCAAAGCCAAGCTGACAGCTAAAAAATATGATGAGTAACAAGTTAATCTTTTTCATAAATTATTGGTTAAATATTGATCAAAGTATTTTGTTTCCGGCTTATTGTTTTTTAAGATAGATATTTCCATAGTTGGTTAAAACATTGATATTAATACCGCCGCCATTTAATGGTATCGTTTTTAATTGGGTTTCATGCGGGGCGTATTGTTCAAATATTTTCACGGGAAGGTATTGTTCAAATATGGTTACATCCTGTTGCGATGCTATTACCGGGGATATGCCCAGGTTAGAAAATACCTGTCCGTTCCTGGAAGAAAAATGGATATCCCCTTTAATATTTACCGGCACCGCAAGTTCAATACTGGCGCTGTTTGAAACAACTACATAGTCGCGGGGGCGCGCCTTGCCATTAATTGTAACAGGCTGGTCGCTCCATTTAATGTTTGATAGTATGACCTTGTCCCCAACCCGCTTCCCGGCGGCCCCCTCACCGGTTGACAGAGAAAAATCAGATATTCCGTCTAATTCTATTAATGGAACCGCAGCGTTTACCTGTACACTATTCACATCCTTAACAACTAATTTAATCCCTTTTAAATAAGTCATCATTGTCACACGTATCACTGCGTTTTTGGGGACTTTTATATGCACCGGCCCGGCATTGTTCGGCGCAATAAATATTCTGATTGCCATGCTATCATCCTCTATGTGGGGGCGAAAGTAGGCCGCCTTATCCTGGCCGGGTACCGGTATTTGTTTTAACCCGTTAGCAGCCTGCGGTAAGTCTTTTACAGTTGGAACAGCATTTTCAATAATCACCTCGTTGCCATCATATCCTTCAATATCTGCAGATAACTGGGCGATCGCAAACACAATAGGCTTGTCGCTGCGTGTGGGTGTTATCCGGTACCCGGCAGGGGTTTGGGCAAAACCTAAACTAATACAATAAATAAACAGGCTTAAAAAAATTATCTTTTTCATATTGGTTTGTTTAATTCAACAGGCTTTCAATACCCGCTTTAATTTCATTTTGTGTAGCAATGTCGGTGTGTTTATCATCTAACAGAGCAATCATTTGCGGGATGGCCTTTTTTGATTTAACACCTATCAGCAAATCCACAATGGATGTTTGAACCATGATATCGTCCTGCCTGCTTAGCGCGGTTATCAATACCTGCTGCACTCTTGATTGGCCGGATACAGGCCGCAAAGCATTAAGGATAGTCAGCCGCACATTGGAGTTAGGGTCTTCGTTAAGCGCAAGCGCAAGGCTTTGCAAATCGTCATTATCTAAGTTGGGTTTGTTGGTTAATTTCATCACCGCCCCAATACGTTCAGAAGCATAAACAGATCGCAGTTGTTGCGCCAAAGCGGTGTTAACCTCAGTGCCCGGTTTTTTTCGTGTGTTTTGCTGCGCTAATCCGGCAGCAGGCTTTATGGTGATAGGTTTAGCAATTTCAGTTGGGATATTTACAGGTTGTTTAACATAAACAGTTTTATATTTAAACACGGTTTGAGGCGTGATACTGAACCGGCCGCAAGCAAAAGCGACGATAAAAACTAAAATTACTGCCGCCATATTCAACCATGTGCGTTTTATAGAAACAACCCTCCCATTATCGTTGTGAAGACTTGCTTTTTCCATCTGAAGCATTTGATAAAGCGCTGCATTCATCTTTTCAGAAACTGAAACAGTTGCCTCAGCCTGATCAAAATGGCTCCACATTTCAGACATTTCATCGGCTTCTTTTTTCAGCGCAGCATCTTTTTCAAATAGATCATTAAGACGTTCTTTGTCGCTGGCGGACATTTGGCTGCTCGCATACCCGGCAAGTAATTGTTCAATTTCTTCTCTTTTCATAACTCAACTTATTTTAAAATAGATATCTCTTAAATTTTGTATCGCCCTGTATACCCTGTTTTTGATAGCGCCCACAGAGCAATTGTTAATGGCAGCTATCTCTTCATATTTAAGCCCCAGGTATTTGGTCATTATTAACACTTCCCGGTACTGGTCGGGCAACAACTGCATGGCCTGGTTTAACGCCTGGTTATCATCATTTACCTGATCGTATGTTTCGGCAACCTGGTAATCAGCATAGGCATTGCTGATCTTGTTTCGCGTATTAAAATCTTTAAACTGTACATTCCTGGCTATGCCATAAATCCACATGCCGAAGTTGCTATCGTCCTTAAAGGTTTTACGGTATTTAATAAGCCTGTAAAAAACCTGCTGCACACAATCTTCGCTGCTTTCGCTGTCATGTTTATTCTTGCTCAAAAAATATAGGTATAGCTTCTTTGTGTACCGTTCATAAAGAATAGCCACCTTATCCAGATCATCGTTTTTAATACATAGCATTAAGTATTCGTCGGTCATTCGCCAGGCTTTTCTAAAACATTATCTCAAAATATGGAAAAGGTCACGCCGATACGAAAAAAAAAGCATAACAAGTCAAAAGAATTGTTATGCTGATCAAAAAAGAAGAGAAAAAGGATTAGGACAAACGTCGAATTTGATTTATTATCACCTATTTGTTTAGGTCAAAAAGCTGAGGAGGGGGTAGTTTATTTAGTTGTAACAGTTTAATGCGTATTACTTAGCCTGATTTAATACAATTAATTATAAATTACTCTTTTAATAAATTATTTTTCCTTCCTTAAAAACACATTGCCATAATTTGTAATGATAGTGATAGGTATACCTCCGCCATTTAGGTCGCCCGAAAAATTATTCAGGACGTTGGAAGCAGGATGGCGACGGACTAAATTCAGATCTGAATAGATTTCGCCATTGGTGCTGCTAATATTAAAAGTGGCTTTCAGGTCACCGGGAAGGGAAATATCAATATCACTGCTTTGTGATGATATATATAATAAAGTTTTTTCTTTATCTACAGGTGGCTTGATCCATTTGATATGAGATATTTTTATTTTTGAACTGGTGGTTATACTGGAGGACAGGCTGAGCGGGCCGGATATATTATTTATTTCAATCAAAGAAGCGTAACCACTGATCTCCAATTCCCCTGTCAAATCCTTTAGGGATATTATGCCGGCATCTGATAGAATAAAGCCAGCCAAAAGTTTAAGATGTATGTTCCTCGGCACCTTTATTAGCAATGCTTTATAAGCATTTGCCCCAGGTATCCTTGCTGTAGGTATGGATATTTGCACCCTGTCGGGCAATTCCTTTACTTCGGGCGCATCTTCAGAAGGTGCAGGGTACAAAACCTTAATTGATGAAGTAACATTCCTTAGGCCGATAGTGTCTGCCTGTATGGTTTTTGAAGGAATAATATTATAGGGTTCGATAGTTAAATTATCTCCATCATATCCTTCTATATATATTGATGGTTGTTTTATCCATGATGAAAAGCCAGAAATTCTTAGCTCAGCAAACGGGTCTTTTTTGCCTTTAAAGGAAACTTTTACGATAGGGGACGCTTGCTGTGCAAATGTCGTTTTAAAAATGATAATAAACGTAATTATCAGTAGACTTTGTTTCATGGCTAATTAATTAGTGAAATTTCTATTTGCGGCTACTTTTGTTTTCTTAAATAAGTGTCCCCGTTACCGGTATTGTAACTAAATATCCCTACCCCTCCGCCGTTCAAAGTAAGCAACTCAAAAGCTCCCGCTGTAAAATTTAAATCCGAATAAACTTGACCTCTTTGCGGAAAAAATGTTATACTGGCTTTCAGGTCCTCAGGAAGTGTGATATCAATATCCCCAATCGAACTGACCGAATATGGCCAGGGACCGGCACGATCGGGCCAAACGGCATCCTTGTTCCATAAAATATTTGAAATGATAACCTTTTCGCCTTTTCCTAAAACTTTAAACGGACCGGCGAGATTACTTATATAAATTGTTCTGATTGATCCACCTGTCTTACTACCTATCTCAAATGGGCCCTCTAAATTTTTAACTGAAAGATACGCGCCCAAACTCATATCATTTGCATCAATAGATAAGAGGTACAGATGATTAGGTACTTTAATATGCAGGTATTTGCATTTGGTTGATATGGTTATATTGTTATCTGCTATTAATTTATAACTGATGGTATCATCTTCTGCAGGCCGGTTGTTTAGCTTAATATGCGTTAACCCTTCGGCTTCGGGCGGGATTATCATTTTTAATTTATTGGTAACGGCTTCTATTATTAGGTCATCGCCATCATACCCCTCCACATCAACAGAAGCATCTGAGGTAGTAAGGGCAATATGTTTTGTTTTATCTACCGGTATCTTTAAAGTATTGACCGAACTCTTTAGGGTATCCCCTGTTGTAATACCCGGCGGGTTTTGGGCATATCCTGTTGTTATACCGAAACCAATAGCAACTAAAAAAATTATCTTTTTCATATTCTAATATTTAATTCAGGAAGCTTTCTATGCCGCCCTTAATTTTATTTTGCACCATAACATTAGTATTCGTATCAGCAAGCAAAGTGATCATTTGCGGAATGGCCTGTTTTGATTTTGCTTCCACCAACAGGTTCACAAGCGAACTTTGAACCAACAAATCATGCTGGTGATTTAATCCGCTTATTAAAACCTGTTGCACATTTTGCTTATTTACAAAAGGCCGTAATGAATTAATAACCGTTAACCTCACGTTAGGGTTGGGGTCTTCCTTCAAAGCAAGTTCCAGTAATTTAAGGCTGCTTTCGTTTAAGTCTTTTTGGGCCGATAATTTCACCACCGCATCAATACGTTCTGATGCAAAAACCGATCTAAGCTGCCGGGCCAGTTCAGAATTGTTAGTATGGTGCCTGACTGCAAATACAGGTTCCGGTTTTATTTCCGGCGCATTAATTACCGGTTGTTTTACCACTACTGTTTTGTATTTAACAACCTCTACCGGCGCAGCGGTATACCTGCCAATAACAAACATGGCCAAACAGGCGGCAATTGCTGCCGCCGTTTTTATATGGGAAGTACTTATTTGAATAATCCGTGCATCTATAGGCCCATCTGCTTTTACATTTTGCAGCATAGCATAAAACTGCTTATCCATTTCAGCGCCAGGTTGTTCCCCATCTTCTAAATCTTTAAGTGATTGCCAAGCGGCGGCCATTTTATCAGCTTCCCGTTTTAGTTTGGCATCCTGTTCAAACAGCTTTTCCAGGTATTGCCTGTTACCTGGCGAAATTTCACCATTAGTATATTCAGCTAAAAGCTGTTCAATTTCTTCTCTTTTCATGGTTCAACTTATTTTAAAATAAACCTCGCGTAAACTATTAATAGCCCTGAAAACGCGTGTTTTAATTACTCCTGCGCTGCAATTATTAATTGCTGCTATTTCCTCATACTTAAGCCCTAAAAACCGGCTCATTACCAATACCTCGCGGTATGGGCCGGGCAATTGTTTCAAAGCATAGTGTACAGCCTCATGCCGGTCATCAGTTGGCGCATATTCTTCGGTAGTTTGATAATTGGCCCGTACATCATTCATTCTTGCCTGTTGTTGAAAATCCTGGTGCTGGATATTCCAGGCTATACTGTATAGCCACACTCTGAAATTACTATCCTCTTTGTACGATTGCCGGTATTTTATCATCCGGTAAAAAACCTGGTGCACGCCATCTTCGCTTTGCTCTTTATCGCCATTGCTTTTGTACAGAAAAAAATTATATAGCTTCTTTTTATACCGTTCATATAAAATGGCCGCTTTATCCATATCCCCGTTTTTAACACATAACATTAAATACTCGTCGGTCATTCTGATTGCACATTAATTGATCGCTAAACTTTACTTTTCAAAGCAAAGTTTTATTAAAAGTTATAGCTATTTCTTCGCCAAAGTGTATTCGCCCCAAAAATCGGTTCTTGCTGATGCCGCTGCATCCATTTGTGCAAAAATTGCCATCATTCTATCTATTTCCGGGCCTGTTGCCGGCGTGCCATCCTGGTTTCTTGGCTGACCCATAGTAGGGGGTCTTTTATAGCCGTTTAATATGATGTGGTAGGCAAACTTCGGTTCATTACCGGCCGAAAGATCAAGATATTTAAGCGGCAAGGATAATTCCAAAGTATAACCTTTGTTAAAATCAAACAGGCCCGCTACTTTAATATTGTTTTCATTGTATATAGATATCAATGAATCAACTCCGCTGACGCCTTTAATACCTATATATTTTATTTGTTGTTCCATTAATTTATTATTTTTTTCCACCCGGGCAGTGGCTGTTTGAACAGATGCTGTATCAGCAATCTTACCTGATTTATAATCATGCAAGTGCAATGAAAATGCATAGTTTGATACGGGATAAGTAATGGCTATAGCGTTTTTGTCGTCTTTTTTTCCTGTTTTTTGTATTGTTAAAGTCAACCCTCCGCGTAAAATTTTATTGATTAACAGCTCATCATTAGAATTTTCAGGTGTCACCTGTACAACTAAATATAAGTTGTTATCATCATTAGCTATCGTATAAAAAAGCCCTGCAGATGGGTTATAAGCCTGTAACCGGTTCTTCCATTCGGTTGGTTTGCCGTCAATTTTAATATTATCGGGGGCGCGCAAACCGGCTTCCTGTACTTTTGGAAGCTTTTGGGCGTATGCTGTAGCTGAAATAACCAGCAAGAAAATCGCCATAATTTTACTTGATCTCATAGTAAAGCAGGCTTAAATGTATAAGTACACATATTCAGATTAAAAATATTTCAAATAGCTTTTATTAGTAATATCTCAAAATACAAAAAAGGTTACATGGGATGCTGAAATAATTGCAATTAAAAATAATCCTTGACACCTGGAACGTTTCTGGTTACATTTGTAAATGATCGTTAGTATACGTCATAAGGGATTAAGGCTTTATTTTGAAAAAGGCGATGTGTCAAAGCTACATGCACAACATGTAAGTAAGATCAGGCTGATATTAACCCGTTTACATGCGGCTAAGTCAATCGGCGATATGAACATCCCCGGCTATGGATTACACCAGTTGGGCGGGGAACTTAAAGGCTTTTGGGCTGTTAAAGTCGATAAAAATTACAGGATCATTTTTCAGTTTGTTACTGAAGATGCTCACGAAGTTGATTATTTGGATTATCATTAAAAGGAGGAATTGATTATGAATATGTTTGATCCTGCCCATCCGGGCGAATTAATACGCGAAACATTAGACGGGATAAAGGAAGAAACCGGCAATAAACTAACTGTTGAACAAGTTGCAGCAGGTTTAGGTACAACCCGTAAAACCTTATCGGCCATTATTAATGGTAAGCAAGGCGTTAGCCCTGAAATGGCGTTGCGTTTAGCCAAAGCATTTAATACTACCCCGGAGTTTTGGTTACATGTCCAGGAAAACTATGATTTGGCACAAGCCCGTAAAAGGGTTGATGTTAAACAAGTTGAGGTTTTTTGGCATCCGCAGGTGGCCTAATGATTTAACACTGACCCTTTTTATTTCTCTTTTTCCCCGCCCACCGGCCCGTAAAATAAAACCCAGGTAGAAAAATCATCCGTAAAATCTATAAACCGGTGTTCAATTCCGGCAGGTACAAATAAAAAGTCGCCGGGTTGAAAATCGGTTATTATGCCATCGTTGTAAAACTTGCCTGTCCCGGTAGCGATTATATAAACCTCATCCCTGTCATGCGGTGTTTGGTTATCCGCTATTTCAGGTTTATAAAATTCAACGCTTAGTGTGGCCATGTTTAAATACTTCAGTAAACAGGTTACCGCTTTGTTTAAGCAGGTTGGCGGCTTGGGGGATGGATAGGTGGTTGGTGGGCATGGGCTTTTTAGAGGTTAAGAATCCGTTATTTTTAATTGTGGCGATTATGCCATAATTAAAGAAAAGTAGATTTAATTTATATTACCGTCAAATTCAGATTCATGTAGAGACGCAATATTTTGCGTCTCCCGAATGCAAATCCACATTTAATATCCGCCGGGCATGGTTGGAGACGCAAAATATTGCGTCTCTATAAGGCCGTCTGTCAGATGTGCAAAGGGGTCGAATTCGATCCCTTTGAAATACAAATCGGCGGCTTGGGTGATGGAGAGGTGGTTGGCGGGCATTTGTTGGAATATGTTATTTATCATGAATCTCTATCGAGGCTGATAGTTCTTTATCTTCAAACGTATATAGAATTGCCATAAATTGGTTATTCTCATAAACTTTTTTGTGTTTTCGCTTATCATCCACTTTAGATTTCAGAGTAAATCCCAAGTCTTTCAATTGTCTAACAAGCACATCGGTATATGATTGTGGTTTAAATTCATAATGGGCTGAATTAATAACTCTACGATTATCTTGCCACTCATGTTTCACAAGTAATTCACTGATTTTTGAATCCTCATTTTTATATTGACTTTCCATTTGACCAAAGAAGATGTGGGATAATATTAGTTTGAATTTTTTCTCATTTACAATGAACTGAGTTGCTTTTTCATGTGATAAATCGGCTACTCTTATAAGATCGGATACGGTTAAGCTTTGAGCCTCGGTGCCTTTGCAGGCTAATAATAAAATAGTAGTTATAAACAGATATTTATACATAAAGATCAAATTGAAAATTATAAATAAAGATTTTTAAATATAACGATTTACTTGTCTTATGCTCTTTTCCTCCTTTCACTCAAATTCCTTATCTTCACCGCCCAAAACCGAGTTTTTTTAAATTATGAAATTATTAGAAGGAAAAACCGCGCTGATAACCGGTGCATCAAAAGGGATAGGCCGTAAGATAGCCGAGAAGTTTGCCGAACATGGGGCTAACGTGGCTTTTACCTATTTATCGTCTGTTGAAAAAGGGCAGGCGCTGGAACAGGAACTGCAAAGCTTTGGCACCAAGGTTAAAGGCTACCGCTCTGATGCATCAAAATTTGAAGAAGCGGATAAACTGATCAATGATATCGTAGCCGATTTTGGCACCCTGCACATCGTTGTCAACAACGCGGGCATCACAAAGGATGGCCTTTTAATGCGCATGACCGAAGAAAACTGGGACGAGGTTTTAAATGTCAACCTTAAATCTATCTTCAACATAACCAAGGCGGCATCAAAAATCATGATGAAGAACCGCGATGGCGTGTTTATCAATATGAGTTCGGTAGTGGGTGTGCAGGGCAATGCAGGGCAGGCCAACTATGCGGCTTCAAAGGCCGGTATCATTGGTTTTTCCAAGTCAATAGCAAAAGAGTTAGGCTCGCGCAATATCCGCACTAATGTAGTAGCCCCCGGTTTTATCCGCACAGAAATGACGGAAATTTTAGACCCCAAAGTAGTTGAAAGCTGGAGCCAGTCTATCCCCCTAAAACGCGCCGGCGAAACAGAAGATGTGGCCAATGCCTGCGTATTCCTGGCATCGGATATGGCAACCTATATTACCGGGCAGGTTATACCTGTTGACGGGGGGATGCTGTAGGTTAGTGATTAGAGATTTAGTTTGCCAACCCTCTTTCCCGCGTAGCGGAAGAGAGGGTCGCCCATCCGCCACCTTTGGCGGAGTGGGCGGGGTGAGTAAACCGCGCCAGGTAACAAACTATTCAGAACCCTCTCCTTTTGGAGAGGGCAGGGTGAGGCCAAACTTTTCCCTCAAACATATTACATATAAAATATATAATCATTCATAATATTTTTGCATTTTGCAAGGGGGCGTGACGCGCGTACGTTTCACCTTAAACTTATGCTGTTATTTTCGGTTACTTGGGGAAATGTTTCTGGATGGTGGACACCTGTCTGCCTGCTGCTGGGTTTATCATATGCCTGGCTCTTGTACCGTCAGCCGGTAAATTTAGGTGAAACATTCAGGAAGATACTGTTTGCGCTACGCGCGATTGTGGTATTTTTTATCGCTTTGCTGCTGATATCGCCGCTGGTAAGGTCGGTAAATTACAAACCCGAAAAGCCGCTGGTTCTGATAGCGCAGGATAATTCAGAATCAGTAAAACTTTTTCCCGGCAAGCAGGATGGCGAAGCCGATCTGTCCAAATTAAAAGGCTTATTAGGCGATGGTTACGACGTGCATGAATTTCATTTCAGCCACGACCTGGCCGATGGCCTGACCAATAAATACGATGGCAAGCAAACCGACATTTCGGCTGCGCTGCGCCAGTTGAACGACCGCTTTGTTAACCAAAACATCGGTGCACTGGTATTAGCTACCGATGGCTCATACAACCAGGGCAGCGACCCGCAATACGAGGCGCGTAACTTTAAAGCCAATATTTATACCATCGCTTTAGGCGATACCGTCTCAAAACGCGACCTGCTTATCGGCAATATCAACTACAACAAAACCGCCTTTTTGGGCAATGATTTTGAAATAGAGGTTTTGGCGGAAGCCTACCAAAGCAAGGGCGAGACCATGCGGTTGAGTGTAACCGAAGATGGCAGGCCGGTACATGAGGAAAATATCGCCGTAACTTCCGATGCCTTTAAGCAGGTAGTCACCGTAAAGTTAAATGCCGACAAAAAAGGTATCCGCAAGTTCAATATCAATATCGCCCCCATTAAAAATGAGTTGTCGGTTCAAAATAATTCGGAAACTATTTATGTAGAGGTACTCGATGTAAAACAAAAAATATTGCTGCTGTATGATGGCCCCCACCCGGACATTACCGTAATAAAACAGGCCATTGAGGGCAATAAAAATTACGAGGTTAAAGCAGGGCTGGTAAGTGAATTGTCGGGAATTAAGTTTGGCGATTATAGCTTAGCCATCTTATACCAGCTATCAGGCAACAGCTATAGCCTGTTAAAAGGCCTCATAAAAAGCAAAACACCATTATGGTACATGGCAGGTGCGCAGGCCGACCTCTCAAGCCTGAACTACCAGGAAAAATTAGTTAAAATAAGCGCCCGCCAGGATGAACTGCAGGAAGTATTTGCACAGCCTCAACCGGCCTTTACGTCGTTTACTTTATCCGATTCTACATTAAGAAAACTGGCTACTTTTCCGCCGTTACTGGCGCCATTTGGCAACTATGGCTCGTCGGTAACCGCCAGCGGAATATTATTTAAACAAAAAATAGGCAGTGTTCAAACCAGCTACCCACTATTGGCTTTTGGCGATGATAACGGCAAACGCACAGCGGTTTTGGTCGGCGAGGGCCTTTGGCATTGGCAATTGTCCGAATTTGATACTTATGGCAATCACCATGCGGTGGAAGAATTGTTTAGCCAAAGCGTACAATACCTTACTGCCAATGCCAACGGGCAGCATTTCAGGGTTTACCCGGCCAAAAATGTTTTTGATGAAGGCGAAAATATATTGATCAACGCCGAACTGTATAATGACGCGTTTGAACCCGTTAACGGCCCGGATGTAAAAATTGAACTGAAAAATACCGATGGCAAAAGCTTTAGCTTCCTGTTCAGCAAAAACGGAACGGGCTACCAGCTAAACGCGGGCGCGCTGCCCGTTGGCGAATATAACTATAACGCGGGTACGCTGTTAGGCAATCACCCTTATACTGCGGTTGGGCAGTTAACCGTTAAGCCGCTCAATCTTGAGCTTCGTCAAAGCGCCGCCAATCACCAGTTGTTAAGGAATATTGCCAAAGAAAGCGGGGGCCAGATGCTGCAACCTACAGAGATCAACCGCCTTGCCGACCTGATTAAGAAAAACGAAAATATCAAAACCCTGGTTTACGAAGACAAGCACTATAGCGACATTATTGATGTGAAATGGATATTTTTCCTGATCCTGCTGTTGTTAAGCGCCGAATGGTTTTTAAGGAAGCGGGAAGGGGAAATTTAATGAATGTGCAGATGCGTGGATATGCAGATGTGCAAATGATTTGAGAACGGGATAATTTGAAGATTTGAAAACTGACAGGGGGTATTTGCACATCCGCACATTTGCATATTTGCACATTATTTTCATCCGCACATTTTATTTATCTGCACATTAAATAAAACTCTCCAATATTTTAAACCCGCTAACAGTTTCCAGCTCTATTTTATCAATCGTTTTTGGCAGCAAAATACATTCGCCCATTTTAACTGGGTATGAAGAGCCATTATACTTCACCACATACTCCCCCTCACCACAAACATGGATAACAAACGAATCCAGGTTTGAATAATCTTTGGAAGTGCTGTGTGTAAAATCTAATAAATTCGTGGTGAAGTACGGGCAGCTTACCAGTTCAACCGTTTTATCTTTTTCGGGCTGATAGCTGGTTTTATATTCGGGGTAATGCTTATAATCTATTGCGGCAAGGGCTTCTTCGGTATGTAGTTCGCGTTTATTGCCTTTATCATCCAGGCGGTCAAAATCATAAATGCGGTAAGTAATATCCGATGTTTGCTGTATCTCGGCAATTAATAAGCCCTTACCAATAGTATGCACCCTCCCGGCAGGCAAAAAGAAAACATCGCCTGCTTTTACGTCTTCTTCGTTTAAAATATCGGTTAAATGGCCGCTGTTAAATTTCTCTAAATAAAGCTGTTCGTTCAACTCACGGTTAAAACCTGCAATTAGGGTAGAACCAGGGTCTGCTTCTATCACATACCACATTTCGGTTTTACCAAACGAATTATGACGCTTTTTGGCTAATTCATCGTTGGGGTGTACCTGTATAGACAAGTCCTCGTTAGCATCAATAAATTTAACCAGCAAAGGGAAGATATTACCAAAATGAGCATATACCTTTTTGCCTACCAGTTCATCTTTGTAAGTTTCCAGCAACTCAGCCAGCGACCGGCCAGCAAGTTCACCATCAGCTACGACCGATACATCCGACTTAACACCCGATATTTCCCAGGTCTCACCGCAATTGGGCAACGCGCCAAAGTCTTTATGTAAATAAGTCCTTATTTTTTGACCACCCCAAATTTTGTCTTTGTAGATGGTTTTGAATTTGAGGGGGTAGAGTGGTGACATGAACATTAAATAATTTTATTCATTAAAATGTTTTGAATTTCTAAAACAAGATCTTTTAGATGAGTATCTCTTAACGCCCACATTAACTCATAATCTATTCCAACATAATCATGAACAATCCGGTTCCTAAATCCTCGAATGCGAAACCAGTCAATAGAAGTATTTTCATCTTTGAATTTTTGTGGCAACTGGTTAGTTGCTTCACCAATAATCTCAAAATTGCGAACAACAGCGTCTATAGTCCTACTGTCTGTTATAAACTCTTCATAAGTAAGGGTTTCAGTATATAGGAATATTTTTTCAGCACTGTCCAAAATATCTCCCAATAAAAGTTTCGGATGGCGCTTAGACATACACTATTTCCGGATCAATAACTTTAAGATATTTTTCTTTTACCCCATTCCTTGACACCAAATCAACTTTTCTTTTAAGTATTGTTTCAAGTTCATTAGCCAAATCAATAAATTCCATACCCACACGACGACTAAAGGTTACAATAATATCAATATCGCTTTCTTCAGTATAATCGTCACGAACTATTGAACCAAATAGTCCTATAGTGCTAACCGCATACTTATCGCTTAATTCTGGCTTAAGCTTTTTTAATACGTTCTTTACCGATGCTAATTCTGAACTCATATACAAAGATAGTTAAACACTTGTTGTAATTAACAAAAAAGTCCGCATATCATGTATACGGACTTTCATTTTAACTTTTATAACGTTTACAACACTTCCAACCTTACCCCAACTTCTTCTTCAAATTCTCATCAATAGCTGCCAAAAATTCTTCGGTATATAAGTAATCTGTACCGTGTTCAACCTTTGGTTTGATGGTGATGGCCAGGTCCTTGGTCATTTTGCCGCTTTCTACAGTTTCAATACAAACCTCTTCCAATGCTTTGCAGAAGTTGATCAACTCCTGGTTATTATCCAATAAACCACGGAACTCCAATCCCCTTGTCCATGCAAAAATAGACGCGATAGGGTTGGTTGATGTTGGCTTGCCTGCCTGGTGGTCGCGGTAATGGCGGGTAACGGTACCATGTGCGGCTTCTGCTTCCATAACGGTACCATCGGGAGTAACTAAAGTTGAGGTCATTAAACCTAATGAGCCAAAGCCCTGTGCAACAGTATCTGATTGTACGTCGCCATCATAATTTTTACAGGCCCATACAAAATTGCCATGCCATTTTAAGGCCGAGGCAACCATATCATCAATTAAACGATGCTCGTAAGTAATTCCTGCTTCGGCAAACTTCTGCTTATATTCAGTTTGATATATATCTTCAAAAATATCCTTAAAACGGCCATCATATTTTTTAAGGATGGTGTTTTTGGTCGACAAGTATAAAGGCCAGCCTTTCATTAGGGCCTGGTTAAAGCACGAATGGGCAAATCCTTTAATAGATTCATCCGTGTTGTACATTGCCATCGCCACACCATCGCCCTTAAAATTAAATACCTCAAATGATTGCTCCGGGCTGCCATCTTCGGGCGTAAATTTAATGGTCAGCTTGCCTTTGCCCTTAGTAACAAAATCGGTTGCGCGGTATTGGTCGCCAAAAGCATGACGGCCAATGCAGATAGGCGCTGTCCAGTTGGGCACCAAACGCGGCACATTGGACATTACAATAGGTTCACGAAAAACCGTACCGTCTAATATATTACGGATAGTTCCGTTTGGCGATTTCCACATTTGTTTCAGGCCAAACTCTTCTACACGCGCTTCATCAGGTGTGATGGTAGCGCATTTAATGCCCACGCCATATTTTAAAATGGCATTAGCGGCATCAATGGTTACCTGGTCGTTTGTTTCATCGCGATATTCTAAACCCAGGTCATAATATTTTATATCCAGGTCAAGATAAGGGGTTATCAGTTTATCCTTAATAAATTTCCATATAATGCGGGTCATTTCATCGCCGTCCAGTTCAACTACCGGATTATTTACTTTAATTTTTGACATACCAGGTGCTCTAATTTTTATTTTTAAATGACGCCAAATATATGAAAATAGAGTTTATCAATAATTAAATGGAATTTTTAATAATGGCTAATTTTAAATAAGTTTACCGTCGGTATTGTTTTCCTGTGAATTACTTTTAGTTTTATCCAAATGAAAAAACTCTTACTCATCATCATAGCCCTTGTTTCTGTTATTGCCGGCTGCAAAATAGATGAAGCAGGCATACCAACGCAAACCTCCAATTCATTGCTGGTAGGTACCTGGTTTATAAAATCTACAACATCGGTCGACCCGGTATATGGCGCAAGTACAGTAACCAGCTATACTGCGTTAGATTATTACAAATTTAATAGTGATTTTACAATTAATGAGTCATCATCACAGCCCGACACTGTAATAAACAGCCATTATTCTTATACAAATGATGTATCCGGCCAAAAAATAGTAATTGGCGGTGCATATTCCGGTAGTTTTACCACTTATACGGTTAACAAGTTAACAACCGACAGTTTGATAATGGCTACAACAATTGTTATAACATCTTACGGTACAACTACTACAACTTCTTACATTCCTTTAACTTATAAATTTGCGCATCAATAGTATGAATTGTTTTATTAAAAAAGGTTTTTTGCTATTGGTTGTATGTTTAGTTGCGAGTACGGCCAGGGCCCAGGTAGGGTATGATTATGCGCAATATGATGTAGGTTTTGCCACAGGCATTAATAAAGTTTATGGCGATGCCGAAACTTTTACGCAAACCCAGTCAATTCATTTTAACCTGAATTATAATGTAAGCCCGTTTATTAATTATGTTCTTGAACTACAGTTAGGCCAGTTAAAGGGCGGCGATTCATTAAAAACACTTTCAGGCCGCCAGTTTACCAATGATTTTACTTCGGTAATGTTCAGGGGGCAGGTACAACTTGGCGAGTTAGTTGACTATTCGCAAAACCCAATGTTAAATGCTTTCAAAAATCTTTACCTGTCTACAGGGGTGGGTTTTGTAGTAAACCATCTTACCCAGGCAAACCGCTACTCTATTTTGATGCCGGGATATTATACGCCGGGTTCAAATAACAGTAATGAAATTTTGATACCGGCACGGATTGGCTATGAGTTTAAAATATATAACAAGTTTAATGAACCCAGCTTTAAGGTGGATATAGGATACCAGTATAATTTTATATTAGGTGATGATTTGGACGGATATACGGTCGGGAATAAAAATGATGCATACTCGCAAATTACTATAGGCGTAAAATTCGCTTTGGGCGGCATCACCTCATACCGAAAGCTGATAACTTATTAGTTTAGAAACAAGAGTCAAGAGCCAAGTATCAGGATAAACAACAAGCATCCATATATTGTTAATATATCCTGTTAACTTTATCTCTTAAGAATTTTTTATCTTGATTCTTGGCTCTTTATTCTTGGTTCTTCAAAAATTGGCAGGGTTTTTACTACATCTTCTACAAACTATAAAGCTACGAAGCTATGAACAACGACAACACAGATCCCCTTTTTAGTAACGAAAATGACGACAGGGACCGCACCCTTAAAGATGAATTAGGCGAAACAATTGACAAGCAGCAATTAAAGTATAATGCCGGTGACAATAGCTATGAATATGATGTGAAAAGTGATGACCCGGATTATGACCATCCAGACCCGTATAATACCTCGGTAAAAAATGGCGATGATATGAACTCAACTTATGATGAGGCAAACCCATATGATGCCGGTGACGAATACATACCCAATGAATCGTTAGAAACTGACGTCGACCTGTTAGGTATGCATATTGCCGATAGTATAGAAGTTGACCCGGTTGACGAAGCTTTATCGCATACCCCCGAAGACGACCGCGATGATCTGGATGAAGAAGGGTATCCTAAGAATGACCAATAATTTATACTGTTGTCATTTCGAGCGATAGCGAGAAACTATCTCTTGAGCGGGATTGCGCCAGGGATAGTTTCTCGCTATCGCTCGAAATGACAATAAAGCTTATTATTCTTAATCAAAATCCAGGTTAAACCGCTTTTTTAACTCTATCAGTTCCGGGTTTTTAGCGGCCATATGCTGAAATTTTTCCTGGCTGGTATAGGGGCGTTTTACAACTACCTGTTCGTCAACCCTGGCGTTAACATCAATGCTGAAATTCTTTAAACTGCTGCGCAGGTAATTTAACAATGCCGGTTTTTCTGTCTTAAATAAGTTTTCCTGTACTTTATTCTCGACAGCTATCTCAAACAGGCATGGACTAAGCATTTTAGGCACCTCGGAAATAAAAATGGTGAACAGGCTCATTTTCCCATCCGCCTTTATGATTGCGGCATGTATATTCCATAGTTGCAAAAAATCATCAAACGCAAAGTCTTCCTTATCGTTTCCTTTAAGATAGGGGTCATCCTCAACAGGCGCGGCATCGTCTATTTTATTGATGTCTTTTAAAGATGGGATTTTTACCGATGCGGTCGTTAAACTCGCGTTGGGAATGAAAATTTTTGATTTTTCTATCGAATCAAAAGTCTCCCCTACCGGGGGAGATTTAGAGGGGGCTAAGGGTTCCGGTTTTACAGTAATATAAGTCCCCGGCGCTTCAGCTAAAACCGATATTTCATTACCTAACCGCTCTTCTTTAAAAGTCTCTCCGCCTTGAGGCGGAGGAGATTTAGAGGGGGCTACAGGAACTATTGTTGTGGTATCAGGTTTTTTTTTTAGCTGCTCGCCAGCGGCGGGCATTACGGTAAGTGGCGTTGTCGCCAGGTTAAATATGGCTAACAGGTTGCACATCTTGAGCAATGCCAGTTCTACCTGCAACCGCTGATTTTTGCTCAGCTTATAATTCAGGTCGCATTGGTTGGCGATGTTCATCGCCGAAAGCAGGAACGATACACTTGCCGCCTGCGATTGCTGCAGGTATTTAGCTTTTATACCTTCGCTTACTTCCAGCAATTTTAAAGTAGACGCGTCCTTCCCTACCAGTAAATTCCGGAAATGCTCTGACAAACCCGATATAAAATGCGCACCGTCAAAGCCCTTGCTCAATATCTCATCAAAAAACAACAGCGTTTTTGCCGTTTCTTCGTTTAACAAGCAATCAGTTATATTAAAATAATAGTCATAATCAAGTATGTTCAGGTTATCAATAACCGAGCGGTAGGTAACTTTCCCGTCCGAGAAGCTAACAATCTGGTCAAACATGGACAAGGCATCGCGCAGGCCGCCGTCTGCCTTTTGGGCTATGATATGCAGGCCGTCAGGTTCGTAGGTTATTTGCTCTTTTCCTGCAATAGACGCAAGGTGCGAAGCCATATCGTCAACACTGATACGGTTAAAGTCAAATATCTGGCAGCGCGAAAGTATGGTGGGCAGTATTTTATGCTTTTCGGTAGTGGCTAAAATAAATATGGCATAATGCGGCGGTTCTTCCAGCGTTTTTAAAAACGCGTTAAATGCCGCCTGCGACAGCATATGCACTTCGTCAATTATATATACTTTATAGCGTGCGCCCTGCGGCGGTATACGCACCTGTTCTATCAGGCTGCGGATATCATCAACGGAATTGTTTGATGCCGCGTCAAGCTCATGTATATTAAACGAATTGCCGTTTTGAAATGATTTGCACGAATCGCAAACCCCGCAAGCCTCGCCGGTGGGCTGCAGGTTGGTACAGTTAATGGTTTTTGCCAGTATACGCGCGCAGGTAGTTTTGCCCACCCCGCGCGGGCCGCAGAATAAAAACGCCTGCGCCAACTGGTTATTTTTAATAGCGTTTTTTAAGGTGTTGGTTATATGTTGCTGACCAACAACGGTATCAAAAGTAGCCGGGCGGTATTTGCGTGCCGAAACAATAAAATTATCCACAGCCACTAAGATAGCAATAAAAATCAGGTTGAAAAAAGATATGAAAATGAAATCAGGGAAATCACCATATAAAACAAAAAATGCTTTGCCGACGCTTAGGTCCCTAAGCGATGATAAAAGACGGGGCTTCGCGGGCCTTG